>Ga0180430_10000543_pt1 | contig 40746 bp, 26 predicted proteins | sample SS_ome_9_FD_132999 | JGI IMG/M metagenome (GOLD analysis project Ga0180430, IMG submission 132999) | Hypersaline lake sediment archaeal communities from the Salton Sea, California, USA - SS_1_S_2 metaG | ecosystem: Environmental > Aquatic > Non-marine Saline and Alkaline > Hypersaline >...
ATCCCCTGCCCGAGGCACAGGCGGATCGCTTTCTATTCAAGTTGCGGGTACCGTTTCCGGATCGCGAGACGCTCGTGGAGATTTCGAAGCGGACCTCGGGTTTCGATGTGCCCGAGTTGAAGAACGTGTTGGGGGGAGATGAGCTGGCGGAGTTTCAGAGGGTTGTCGCCCAGGTGCCGGTGGCGGATCACGTGACCGACTTCGCGGCGCGCCTGGTCCTCGCCACGCACCCCGAGACGGAGGGGTGTGGGGACAAAGTCGAGCGATACGTCAGCTACGGGGCGAGTCCGCGGGGACTCCAGGCGCTGATCCGTGGCGGTCGAGTGATCGCCGCTCTCGAGGGGCGCACGGCGGTTTCGACCGACGACGTCAGGCGCCTCGCTCTTCCCGCTCTGCGGCACCGGGTGATCCTCAATTTCCAGGGCGAGGCGGAATCTCAGGATGTCGACGCGATGGTCGGCGAGTTGCTGGAAACCCTTCCTACGGCTGCCCATGCCTGAGGTGCGTTCGCGTTGGATTCCTCTCTCGAAGGATCCTGACATGGCTCCGAAGCGATGCGGGTGGCCGGTGCTCATGGTTCTCGCCGGCCTTCTTTGCGGCGTGAGCGTCTTGCGATCACAGGACGCCATCGTTTCGGCGAATTTCGACGAGCAGTCCCTCGCCTTCCGGACGGCCTTGCACTACGACCCGCTGCTCGAGCCGGCATTTGATTCTCTCGTGCGTCTCTATCGGGAATCGGGACGGGAGAGGGAACTGCTGGGACTCTACGAGGGGCACATCGGACAGTATCCGAATGATGCGGGAGCAAAGACGGTACTGCTCCGGTTGCTTCGGGTCTTCGACCCGCGGGCGATGGCGCAGCGAATCACTGCGTTCGTGCAGCAGCATCCCGACTCGGCGCCGCTGCACTACCTCCTCTATCGCTATCTCGACGAAGACTCCGATGCGAGGCATCTTGCGGCGCTTTCGCGCGCGATCGATCTCCAGACCAACGCCTCGCGGCGAAGGGAGTGGATCGAGGAGTTGCTCGAGCAGAGCGGGGAGGAATCGGGACGAGAACTGGCGGACCGCCACCTCGTCGAGCTGCTGGAGGCGGAGAAAGAGAGCCCCCCACGTGCGATTCTCGATCTGTCCCGGCTCATGCAGCGCTACCGCTTCTGGGAATTGAGCCGGACGGCCCTCGACTGGGCGGGAGAGGCGAATCTCGGACCGGAAGAACAGATCGAGCGGCAAATCCTTCTCGCGCGGGCGGAGTCGGAGATGGATGACAGGGCGGCCGCGGGAAAGAGACTCGACCAGGTCCTGGAGCGGTTGGCCGGCGATCACTGGAGGCGCCCGGAGGTTCTTTCGCTGCGGGTATCCGTCATCGCAAATGAAGAGGAGCGGGACGAGATGATCGAGAGCGCTCGCGTTCGCTGGCAGGAGGCGCCGGGCGATGGGGAGGCGGTGATGCGGTTCAGCGACCTGCTTCTCGCCGCGAATCGCTCCGAGGAGGCACTCGCCGTCCTTCGTGATGCGGCCCTCGCGGCGCCCGGTTCGACCGCCGTTGAGGAAAGGGCCCTGTCCCTGCTGGAAACGATGTCGGATTCCGGTGAGTTGCGCACGTTTCTCGAATCGATACTGGATAAGCAGCCGGAGCGGGTCGACCTGCGCTTCCGGCTCGTCAAGGTGCTGTTTCGCCTGGGGAAGGATGCGGAGGCGGGCCAGGACCTCGAGGTTGTGAAGGCGGCGCTGGCGCCCGAGGAACGGCCCCTGCGGCTCCTCGAACTGTCTCGTTTTCTCCAGGAAGTGGATCGGCTCGAACCGGCGGCCACGTTGCTCGAGGAGTATCTCGAGCAGTTTCCCGGACGCCTCGATGTGACGCGTGAACTGGCGGAAGTCTATGCGGTATTGGGCGAGGAGGAGAGGATCGACGAGTTGCTCGCCAGCGTGAATGCGCTCGAAGCGGAGGACGCGGAGTTCCTCGACCTTTCCCAGTATCTGCTGGACAGGGGGCACCTGCTGCCGGCAAAACGAATCCTCTCCGAGAGATTCGATGCGAGGGAAGGACGCTTCGAGACGGGTTTGCTCCTGATTCGGGTGCTGGGCGAACTGGGCGAGCCCGGAGCCGTCCGGGAGCGCATCGAGAGTGTGCGAGGCATGGCCGATACGGCGCCGCGCTACGCGGCGTGGTTGACGGCGAGCCTGGATGCCGAGCAGCTTCTCGAGAGGTTACCCGGTTTCTTCGAGACGGAACAGGAGCGCTTCTCGTATTCATCGGGAGAATGGACGCCCGAACGGATCGAGAGATTCCTCATTCTCTGCGAGGAGGCCGGAAAGCGAAGGCTCGGCGCACGCGTCGCGAGTGCGATTCGGGGGCGCATCTCGGATACCGGATTGAACAAGGCGACCCGGGTCCGATTCCGGCGCCTCCTGGTGTCCGCACTCGCGGGTGATCCGGATCATTTCGAGGAGGTGGAGGGGCAGTTGCGCCGTCTCGTGAGCGAAGACCCGGAGGCTTCCGACCACTACCGGGCCCGCCTAGCCCTGCTCTATAACGACGCGAACCGAGCCGATCTCGCCGAGAGGGAGATCGCCGGGATCGAGTGGGAGCGAATCGACGATGCGAACCTGCTGCGTGATCTCTTCGTGGTGGTCACCGAGTTTCGTTATCTCGATGCAGCCGAGCGAGTCCTCGCCGGGATCAATCGTCTCGAACCGCGCGATGTGTTCAGTTGGGAAAAGAGGCTGTCTCTGCTGGCCGCGACGGGTCGGGAGAGTGAATTTCGCGCGGTCGTGCGAGAGTTGCTCGAAGGGGGGGGGGCTCTCTCGCTGCGGGAATCGACCCGGTTGACCCTCGGGGATCATTTGGCGGACTCGTACTGGCGATCGATTTCACGCCTGCTGGCGAGCCGGGATGCGGGCGATCTGGTTTCGGCGCTGCCCTTGCTCGATACGGTCGAGCGGGATTCTTCACCCGGCCAGGAGCGTTCGTGGGTGATCTGGGCGCGTGCCTACATTCTGGTGAAGATCGGAAGGGAGAGCCTGGACGGCGAGGCGGCGAGCCGGTGGGCGGAGCGAGTGTCGAGTGGAGAGGGAGAGGTGGTATTCCCCGATGGCCTCGCCTTGTCGGCGAAGGCGGCCACCGCGTTGTTGGAGTCGGCGGGAGCTGACGCTGCCCCGGCAGACAAACTGTCGGGAGTGGCAGGTCTCACGGGAGCGCCGAAGGTGTCGTGGGTCTTCGAGTGCGAGACCGGTGCGCGGATCGTCGCGTTCGAGAGGGTCGGTGACAGTGTCGTGGTGCGAGATGACCAGGGGCGTTTCTACCGCCTGGACGGCTCCAGCGGGAAACTTGTGTGGACGATACATCCGCCCCGTGCCTCGGCCCTACCGGTCCCGCCGCCGGGTTCGGGACGCGATCGGGACGAAGACGGTCTCTCCCCGGTTGCCGGTGTCGGTTTGCCTGGTGATTTCGTCGCGGGCGATGATCGCTTTTTCTTCGTCTCGGGCCGGGAGGTTCGGTGTCACGACCTGGCCGGCGGTGAGGTGATCTGGGTCAGCGAAGCAGACCGTCCCTCTGCCCCCCGGGGAAGTGGGCGCGAGGGAGGAGCGGTTCCCCCCATGCGGCTCGCCGCGGGCCGGACCGTACTGGTGACTTTCGATCCCGTGTCCGGGATGGTTCGCGGATTGGACCGGCGATCGGGAAAACTGCTCTGGCATTTTGAATTGAGCCCGCTCGATGCGGATAGCCGTGACGGTCGGCTCGTCGCACTGAATTCGGGCTTGGTCGTCGCGGACGACCTGTGTTTCGTCTATGGACACGGTGCGGTAGCTCTCGACATCGACGATGGATTCCCGGTCTGGCGTATCGAGGCTACGGAGACACGAAAGTTCCCTGTGCGCATTCGCGAGAGCCGGGAGGACCAGGCGGAGGACGCCGGGGGCGGGGGGCAGACGGAACCGGCGGAGGGTTCTCGCGACGAGGTGCCGGACGTCTGGTCCGGGCGCAAGGATCCGGTCCTTTTCGACTACCTGGGGCTGGATGCGCGATCGGGTTCGGACGCCTGGCAGGTGCTCGATACCCAGGCACAGTTGCTGGCGCCTGCGGTTCATTGGGCGAAGAGCCGGTTGAGGAATGGTGCTCCCGCGAAGGCGCACGTCGGGGCGGGCTATCTCTGGCTGATGGGGCAGGGGGGGCTCCACAGGATTTCCCTGGAACTGCCGATGGTGTCACGGAGTTTCCCGGTGTCAGGCGTCTTTCTCGGGGAATCGCGCAACCATGCCTGGTTTGTCGATGGCAACGTGCTCCGTCACGTCGACTACTATCGGAATCGTGTGACGGAGCACCCCGCCGAAGATCTCGGTAGTGCGGAGAGCCTGCGTGGCCTCGTCGAGGGTTCACGTGTCTTCGTGAGAGGCAGCAGGGGTATCCGGGTGATCAACGCGTGGACCGGCCGGCTTGTCGCGGAGTGGTCGTGGCCGGAGCAGTGGATCGAGTATCGCGATTGGATGGAAGTGGACCCGGGAGTCGAGCCGGTCGAGCAGGTGTGGCAAGGAGTGGTTCGGCGAAAGGCTCCCGGCCTGCCGCGGTATTGTTTCCCGATCGAGGACCGGCTTGCCGGGAACGGGTATCTCACCGTATTTGGTGATCGCCGTCTTGTCCTGTTTTCGTCCTCCCAGGAATCAGGGTCGACTCGCTGACTGACTCATGTCCGAACCATCCCACATCGCGCCGGAGGAGGATCTCTTCGATGCCGAGTTTCTCGAGAGGCTGCGGGCGCTGTCGTTGCGTCTGAAGAAGAGGAAACAGTTGCGGCGCAAAGGCTTGCAGTCGACTCCGGCGACGGGGTTTACGCGAGAGTTCAAGGACTTTCGGCACTACACGGCGCGGGATGACTATCGCTCGATCGACTGGAGGCTCTTTGCGCGTTTGGACCGGCTCTTTATTCGACTCTACGAGGAGATCCAGGAGTTCCACGTCCATGTGGTCGTGGATACGAGTGCCTCGATGGCCGAACCGTTTCCGGAGAAGCGCAGCGTGGCGCTGAAGTTGGCCGTGGCCCTGGCCTACATGGGATTGATCGGGCAGCACCGCGTCAGTCTCTATTCGTTCGGAGAAAGGGTGGGCGATCCTCTGCCCCCGCTGAAGGGACAGGGACATCTGCAGCGCGTTCTCGACTTTGCCCGCGAGCTACGATTCGGAGGCACCACCAATCTCGAGAGTTGCTTCGCTTCGTTTCAGCCGTCCCGCCAGCGGTATGGCGTGATCTTCCTGATATCCGATCTCTATGGGCGTCACGTCGAAGAGGCTCACGAGGCGATCCGGCATGCTGTCACCTGGCCGGGTGAGGTGCACTTCATCCAGGTTTTTCATCCCCGGGAGGAAAAACCCGAGTTGGACGGCGAAATCGAATTGATCGACGTCGAAACGGCGGAGCGGCGACGTCTCTGGTTCACGCCGCGTGACCGGCGTCGCTACGAGGCCCGCTACGAGGCCTTTCTCCGGGAGATCGAGAGCACCTGCCAATCCCGGCAGATCGACTACCAGAGGTGGAGGACGGACAGGGCCTTCGACGAGATGTTCCTTGACCTGCTTTCACGCGGGTCGGCGCTCGCATCGAATCAGTAAGGGTGAACGCGCTATTGGGTATGCAGTTTCTCACTCCCGGTTTTCTGTGGTTGGGGCTCGCCGGATTGATTCCGGTGCTGCTCTACCTCTTTCGCCGGAGATCGAAGCGCATCAATGTGAGCACCCTGGCGTTTTTCAAGACGCTGGCCCGCGAGCACCAGGAGTCGGCCTGGTTGCGGCGTATCAAGAAGTGGCTCTCCTTCGCATTGACGTTGCTTGTCCTCGCCGCAGCCGTCATCGCGCTGGGCCGTCCGGTTTTTCGCGTGGGTGAGGCGGGACAGTTCAGCACCGTGGTCATTCTCCTGGACCGTTCCGCCTCGATGGAACTGCGAGACACGGAGGGGGAAACGCGTCTCGCGGCGGCACAGCGCATCCTGACGGAGCGGCTGCGATCGGTGCGTGAGGAGGTGGGGATTGCGCTCGTCGTCTATGACGACCGGCCCGAGATCGTGATGCCGAGAAGCCGCAATCGAAGGGAGCTGTTGTCCCGCCTGGGCGAGATCGAGGTGCGCCCCATTGCCGGAAATGCCGCCGGCGCGATGGATGCCGCGGTGACTCTCGCCGGTCTGGAGACGCCCTCCGAGATCTGGCACTTCTCCGATCAATTGTTTCGGGAGAGTGGTGGACGCACGACCGACTCCACGGACGGGGAGGAGGCGGACGGTTCCGGGAGCGAGTCGAGTCTTCCCGGCGAAATTCGATTGAGGGAACGGAGTCTGGCGCTCGAAGGAGCGACGAACGTCGGGCTCACGGCGTTCCAGTTGCGCCCGGTTCCACTCGCGCATGGCCAGTACGACGCCTATGTGCAGGTGTCCCTGAACGCCTCCGCCCCGTCTCCGGTCAGTGCCCGGCTCACGGTTCACGTCGGCGGTCTGCCGAGTCAGTTCCGGGAGATCGACCTCGCACCGGGCGAGCATGTCGGACTGACCTTTCGCATCGCGGGCGCGAGAGACCAGGTGCTGCGTCTCGCGATCGAGTACGAGGGGGATGAGTTCGCTCTCGACAACCAGGTGATGATGCCGCTGCCGGAACCGAAGTCCCTTGTCGTGGCCTGGATTCGATCGAACGAATCGGAGGATCCCTATACGCGGCTCGCTCTTGCCGCGATGCAGGAGAAAGGTAGCCTCGATCTGCTCAAGGGGCCGCCGGAGGCGTGGCCGCTCGACGTGCCGGTGGATGCCGTCGTTCTCGATGGTTGGCTACCGGAGAATTGGCCGGACGACGTCCCGGTGATCGCGATCAATCCTCCGTCGGCTTCCGGTCCCATCGCGGCTTCGGCGCTGCGGAGTTCGATACCCTACGATGCCGTTCGGGTCGGGAACGACTCCCATCCGATCCTGTTTCGCGTCAGTTCCGGGAGGGTCGCGATCACCCGGACGACCGTCTTCGAGACGGCCGACTCGCTCGAGCCGCTGTGGATCGCGGGTTCGGATCCCGTGCTTGCGGCGGGGGAATATCGGGGACAGCGGGTCGTGGTGATGGGGTTTTCCCCGGGCCTTTCCGAACGTCTCCCCCTGACCGCCGCCTTTCCCCTGCTGATGGGGAATGCCCTGCTCTGGTGCGTGGAGGAGGCCCGTGGCGACAGCGGATCGCGGGGCCAGTACAGCACCGGGGAGTTTGTTGATGTGACAGGCGATTCGATCCGGTGGCGCGAGTGGCGGGAGGGGGAGATTCGCGAGCGGAGGGTCTCCCTCCGTTCGAACACGATCGAACTGGATCGAATCGGTGTCTGGGAGACCGGTGGCGGAGAGAAGGGGACCGCCCACCTGCTTTCCGCGATCGAGTCGGACATCCCGGGAGGTGCCGGGATACCGGGAGAGTCCGAGTATTTCGAGAGTTCGGCGTCGGTGGCGGGTAGCCTCCGCATCTGGTTGTTGGCCGTCCTGGCGATCGTGTTGGTGATCGAGAGCTTCCTCTTCCACCGTCTGGCGGTGTATTGATGCTCTCTTCCCGGCATCGCTGGCGGCCGCGCGAGTTGACGGGCCTGCCGTGGCGCGCGTAACGTCATGTCGAGCGCCGGGCGACTGGGTTTCGCTCTTCGGCCTATGGATTGGTTGCACCCTCACGTTCTCATTCTGGCGCTTCCTGCCTTCCTGTTGCTCGCCTGGTTCGACGCGAAGTCGTCGCATCCGATGGGCCCGGCCCGGCGGCGCGGTCTGCTGGTGGTGCGCGCCACCCTGGTCGTGCTGGCCCTCCTCTGCCTCGCTTCACCGGCCCGTGTCGTGACCACCAGCGAGCAGGCCGTCGTTTTCGTGCTCGATCACTCGATGAGTCTCGGGGAGGACGGCATCGCGAACGCCCACGAAGCGGCGGAGCGGATTCGAGGCGGATTTTCCCCCGGAGTGGAGATCGGCTACGTGGCGGCCGGGCGCGAGGCGCGTTTACTCTCCGCCTCCGGCGATGGGCGAGGGGTGACATTTACCTCCCGGAGCAGGGAGCTGGCGGAAGAGATCGGTTCGGCGACGCACTACGAGAGGGCACTCCGACTCGCCAAGGGGATTTTTCCGAGCGGTGCGGCACGGCATATCGTCCTGGTGGGGGACGGTGTCGAGACGGAGGGCGCGATGGAGGCGTTTGCCCGGGAGGCCTCCGTCTCGGGGATCAAGATCCACACGCTCGGTGTCTCGGGAGAGGTGCGACCCGACGTCCGTGTGACCCGCCTCGTGAGTTCGCAGTCGCGGCTTACCGAGGGTGCGAGCCTGGAGTTGGAGGCGACCGTGGAGGGGTCGCTCTCCGGCCCTGGGCGGATCCGTCTTTTCGAGAACGGGATCGAGGTGGCGAGCGAGAACGTGGAACTGGTGGCGGGCGAGGTCTTCACACAGAAGTTCCAGCGCACCCCGGAGAAGCGGAACATCTACAACTATCGCGCCACGATCGAGGGATTCGAGGGCGCGGACGCCATTCCCGAAAACAACAGCGCGCTCACGATCGTGGACGTGCGGGGCAAGCCACTCCTTCTCTACGTGGAGGGAGAGGAGGGCGAATCGCGCTATCTGGTCGAGGCGATGGGACGCGAGGGAATTCGGCTCGACGTGAGGTCGCCCGACGGTCTGCCGCAGGCGTTGCAGGATCTCGCCGGCTATGACGGGCTCGTCCTTTCGGATATCGCAGCGCACCGGATCGGCGAGGGTCGGATGGCGATGATCCGGGACTACGTCGAGAAGCTGGGAGGGGGACTCGTCATGATCGGGGGAATGAATTCCTTCGGGGTGGGGGGCTACTACCGCACACCGATCGAGGAGATTCTCCCCGTCAAACTCCGCGCCCCGGACCAGGAGGAATCGCAGTCTTCGGCGCTCGCGCTCGTGATCGACCGGTCCGGATCGATGTCGGGGCAGAAGATCGAAATCTGCAAGAGTGCCGCCATCGCGACGACAGAACTGCTTTCGAACAAGGATTTCATCGGTGTGTTCGCGTTCGACTCGCAGGTTCACGAGATCGTTCCGATGACCCGGGTGACCTCGACCAGTTCGATCGCGAATCAGATCGCCCTGCTCGGGTCCGGCGGGGGGACGAATATCTATCCGGCCATGGAAATGGCCCGCGAGGAGCTCGGTGCGGTGAAGGCCCGGATCCGGCACATGATCGTTCTGACCGACGGCCAGACATCCGGACAGGGATACCAGGCTCTCGCGGCGCAATGCCAGGCCGAGGGGATCACGATTTCCACGGTGGCGGTGGGCGCGGGAGCCCAGATCGGACTGCTGCAGACGATCGCCGCCGCCGGGGGAGGACAGAGCTATGTGACGATGGATCCGACTGCGATCGTGCGGATCTTCACCCAGGACACCATGGTCCACACCGGGCGGATGATCCGGGAGGAGGCATTCGAGCCCCGGCTTGTCGAGAGCCATCCCATGTTGCGTGATTGGGAGGACGGCCTCGCCCCACCGCTCCTCGGGTATGTGAAGACCAACCGCAAGGCGACGTCGCAGATTCCTCTCGTCACCGACACCGGAGATCCTCTCCTGGCCCACTGGCGTTTCGGACTCGGCAAGGTGACCGCCTTCACTTCCGACTGCAAATCGCGCTGGGCCGCCCTCTGGGTGGCGGGATGGGATGGTTATAGCCGCCTCTGGTCGCAGGTGCTGCGGGAGACCGCGCGAGCCCCCCAGGGATTGAACATGGACCTGCGCCTGACCGCGGAGGGTGACGAGGTGAGAATCGCGGTGGACCTGGCCGAGGACGCGGCGACGCGCCGCAACGGGGCGTCGGTGGAGGCGGACGTGTTTCACGTTCCCGCCAATGCACTCGGGAGTGGGATGCGGGAAGAGAGCACGCTCGCTCTCGAACAGCGGGGGCCGGGATGGTACGAGGGGGTGTTCCGTCCGGACGATCCCGGTGTCTACCTGGTGCGGGCTCGTTCAGGCGCCCAGATGGTCTCTGCCGGTCACGTGCATCGCCCCTCGGCCGAGATCGCTTCGGGGCGCGTCGATCGGGCAAAGCTGGAGAAGGTCGCACTGATCACTGGAGGCGCGGCGTTGACGGGTCCGGACGATGAACTCGAACTGAGCGGCACGAACGTCTCGCGCTACGTGGAGTTGTGGCCGTGGTTCCTCCTCGCCCTACTCGCCCTCTTCCTGGTCGACCTGCTGATTCGCCGGTGGGAGAACCTGCTCGGGATCGGGGATGAGTTGGGAAAACTCTTCCGACGGAGTCCGGAGAGAGGGGCGGAGTCGTGAAGGGGAACGAGGTGTTGCGGGTTCCTTCCGGTGCGGGGGGGTGAAGGCGATCGCAAAGCTGCATTGCGTTCCCGCCGAGTGTGCGCTTAGATCGCGGGGATCGACCGGTATCGGCCCGGTTGCGTGATCCCTACCCGCGATGAGCGATCTTCCCCGCGTCTACGTTACCGATTTCATCAAAGAGCCTCTCGACTACGAGCGTGCGGTGCTCGGTGGGCAGGCGGAGGTGGTCGCCTTGAACGCACTCGCGGAATCCGATCTGGAAGGGCGAGTCGAGGATGCGGATGCGATCATGGTGTATCACTACTTCCGTTTGACCCGGCGCACGATCGAGCGCTTGGACCGCTGTCGTGTCATCGTTCGACCCGGTGTGGGGTATGATGGAATCGATCTTGCGGCGGCCCGGGAGCGGGGGATCCCCGTCTGCAATGTTCCCGATTACGGGACGGAGGAAGTGGCCGATTCCGCGATCGCGATGGCGCTTTCGCTCGCCCGCGGCACGCATGTGCTGAACAGCAGACTCCAGCGAGGAATCGGGTCCTGGAACGTCGACGAGGCCAAGCCGGTTCCGCGGTTACGCGGGCGTAGGTTTGGGGTGATCGGCTGTGGCCGAATCGGCACGGCCGCCGCGCTGCGAGCCAGGGCGTTCGGAATGGACGTTGTATTCCATGATCCCTACCTGCCCGATGGAGTCGATAAGGCACTTGGTTTGGGAAGGTGCGAAACGCTCGAAGAGCTCCTCCGTCAGAGTCACATCGTCAGCCTGCATTGTCCGCTCACCGAGGAAACGCGGGCTATTGTCGGAAGGGAAGAGATCGGGATGCTCCCGCGCGGGGCGATCCTCGTGAACACGGCGCGCGGCGGAGTGGTCGATACGGAGGCCGTGATCGACGCACTGGTGTCGGGCCACCTGACAGGAGCGGGCATTGATGTGCTCGAGAAGGAGCCGCCGCATCCCGATACTCCCGTGCTGAGTGCCTGGCGGGATCCCTCCCACCCGGCCTACGACCGGCTTCTCCTCAATCCGCATTCCGCCTTCTACTGCGAGGAGGGCGCCGAGGAGTTTCGGACCAAGGGCGCGCGGGAGGTGTTGCGCGCCCTGCGCGGCGAACCACTCCGCAACCGGGTGAACTGAGTGTCGCATCTTTCTGGCCTGTCATGTCTGCTCCATCGACTCCCGCCGAGAAGGCGTCCGTTCGGCCCGCGCCCACCACGCTCGGAGGAATCCTGCGTGAACTGGGTCCCGGATTGATCGTCGCGGGGGCGGTGGTGGGATCGGGAGAATTGATCGCCACGACCGCGGTGGGGGCCGAGGCGGGTTTCTGGCTTCTCTGGCTGATCATCGTCGGATGCGTGATCAAGGTATTCGTCCAGGTGGAGCTGGGGCGCTACGTGATCCTCACCGGCAACACGACGCTGCGTGGGGTGGCTCGACTGCCGGGCTGGAAGATCCGCGGTATCCACTGGATCGTCTGGTTCTGGTTGGCGATGTTCATCACGAGCACCGCGCAGCAGGGAGGGATCGTCGGGGGTGTGGGCCAGGCTCTCTCCATCGCGGTTCCCCTCACCGAGAAGGGTGCGGCCTACAACGAGTCCGCGGAGGAGCGGATCCAGGCACAACTGGAGCAGGTGGTCGAGACCGGCGTGGCTCCGGTGGAGGCCGGGATCGAGCCCGCCCCCATGTTGGCGCCGGGACCCGATCCCTACATCTGGGCGGTGGTGATTGCTCTTCTCACGTCGGCGGTCCTGTTCTGGGGGCGCTATGGATTCATCGAGAAGACGGTGACGATCCTCGTGGCCGGTTTCACGCTCGTCACCCTGGTCAATCTCGCGCTCCTGCAGTCGAATCCGGACTGGGCCGTCAAGCCGGAGGAGTGGGCCCAGGGCTTGAGCTTTCGGGTGCCTCCTCCCGTGGAGGGGCTCAATCCGGTCGCCACGGCCCTGGCTACTTTGGGCATCATCGGAGTGGCCGCGGGGGAGCTGGTGTTCTATCCGTACTGGTGTCTGGAAAAGGGATACGCCGCTCACATCGGTCCCCGTGAGGACAGCGACGAGTGGCGGGAGCGGGCGCGCGGCTGGCTGCGCGTCCTGCGCTGGGACGCGTGGGCTTCGATGGGCGTCTACACCGTTTCGACGGTTGGGTTCTACCTGCTCGGCGCCAGCGTGCTGGGACGTGCCGGACTCCATCCCGAGGGAATGGACATGATCCGCACTCTCGCCTCGATGTACGAGCCGGTCTTCAATGAAACGGCGGTGACACTCTTCCTCGTCGCTGCGGTGGTGATCCTCTACTCCACCTTCTTCGTGACCAATGCGAGCAAGGCCCGGGTCTTCGCCGACGCGCTCGTCATCTTCGGCCTGCGAAAAGCCGGAAGCGAGAACGACCGGAACTGGATTCGCCTCCTGAGTCTCGCCTTTCCGATCGTGAGCGTCGTGATCTTTCTCCTGATCCCGAAACCCAGGGAACTGGTCCTCGTCGCGGGAATGATGCAGGCCTTTCTGCTTCCGATGCTCGCCTTTGCCGCGATCTGGTTTCGCTATCATAATCGTGACCCGGCCCTGGAGCCGAGCCTGCTCTGGGATATCTTCCTCTGGATTTCGGGCCTGGGCCTGCTCGTCGCCGGAGGATGGATGGCCCTGTCGAAATTCGGCCCCTTGCTGGGTCTGTGAACGGCGGTACGATTCCACTTCCGCGACCGACGTAGGCCCGGCTTTATCTTGATTTTCACCCGTCTCCATCATCCATGCCCGATCGACCGAACATCATTCTCATCATCACAGACCAGCAGCGCTACGAGACGATCCGCGCGCTCGGCTTTCCCCATCTCGACACGCCCCATCTCGATCGGCTCGCCGCAGAGGGCGTCTCCTTTTCCGGATGCCACGTGACGTCGCCGTCGTGTTGCCCCTCGCGGGCGAGTCTCTTCACGGGACACTTTCCCCACAACAATGGGGTGCAGCGCAACAACGATCCCTGGCCCCGCACCTGGACGGAGGACCTGCGAGAGGCCGGCTACTACTGCGTCAACGTGGGAAAGATGCACGCCGATCCCTACACGAAGATGCACGGGTTTCACGAGAGGTTCATCGTCGAGAACAAGCAGAGGCGCCTCGCCGAACCCCTCTGGAGCGGGAATCCCCACGTCTTCGATGACGACTGGGACAAGGCGCTCGCGGCGCATGGATATGCGCGTCCGGAAAAGCCGGACTATCTCGCCTGGCCGGATGCCCGGGAGAGGCAGGGATGTTTCGAGTGGAAGCTGCCGGAGGAGTTGCATCCCGATGTCTTCGTCGGAGAACTCGCCCTGCGCTGGATCGAGAAGGCGCCGGAGTCGATGGACGAACCGCTCTTTCTCCAGGTCGGGTTTCCCGGTCCGCATGGCCCCTACGATCCCATCGAGCGCTACGTCGAGCCCTACCTCGAGAGGGACTTGCCGATCCTTCCGGTGACCGACGAGGAACTGGAAGGCCAGCCGTGGACGATTCGTTCGTTGCGCGAACGTTTCGAAGAGAGATGCCCCGACTCGGTCGCATTCGATCCCCGGGCGACGGATGAGCAGAGGAAGCGTCAGCGTGCCTACTATCTCGCGAATGTCACGATGATCGACGAGCAGGTGGGACGGATTCGAGCGGCATTGGAGAAACGAGGTTTGCTGGAGAATTCCGTCCTCCTCTTCACTTCCGATCACGGCGACTGCCTCGGAGATCATGGCCTGGTCGAGAAGTGGAGCATGTATGACTCGAGTGTGCGTGTGCCACTGATCGCCTGGGCCCCGGAGCGATTCGCGGGGGGGCGGACCGAGGATGCCCTGGCGCACTGGTTCGATATCGGGCCGTCCATTCTCGAGTGGGCGGGGGTCGAACCACGCAACATGGAGGCACGCTCGCTGCTCCCGCTTCTCGAAGGCGACGACGCGACACGAGAGGGAGAAAGGGCGAGCCGGAGCTACGTCTTTTCGGAAGCCGCACCGGATTTCATGCTGCAGAACGTGGGCTATCTCTACATGGTTCGCAACCCGCGTTACAAACTGGTCGATTGCCGGGGCACGGGCGAGGGGCAGTTGTTCGATCTCGACCAGGATCCCGACGAGACGCAAGATCTCTGGAGCGATCCGGAGCACGCGGAAACACGGGACCGGCTTCAGCGTGTCCTCGACAACTGGCTCGCCTCGAGCATCAGCGAACATGCGGGTTGGTGGTTGAAGGACGAGAAGTAGTGCAAGGCAGGTTTCATTTGTGTTAGCATTTCCCCCGGTTCGCCATCCACTGACGGCGGAATCCACGAGGCCGATGCGCCGAAGGCGAAACTTCCGAAGACGATGAAGACCCCATCCACGTTCCCCGTCCCGCATGCGAAGCGGTGTGTCCTGCCGATCGCACTCCTCCTTGTCTTTCCGGTCATCACCGGAGCCGAGGAAAAGGTGAAGTCATCCTCTGCCTACCAGGCTCCACCGAAGATCATGCGGGAGGGCGGCGAGGCACCTCCTCTCGAGGCTCCACCCCGGAAACCTCTCCCGGACTGGGCGGTCCCCGGGGAAGGGGAGTTGGGACCATTCCTCGAAGCGAGGGCGCCCGAGGAGCACGTGCTGTTCGAGGGGGGACGATTTCCCAACGTGGTCGTGGCCGCGGACGGGACTGTCGTCGCCACCTGGGGACGCGATCGCTTCCGCACGCGACGAAGCAGGGATGGCGGGAGCACGTGGGAGGAAGAGGTGATCGTGAGCGACCCGGGGTTTCACGGGGGGGGAGCACTGGTCGACGAGATCACCGGTGATGTGCTCGTTTTCGTGGAGGCACACCATCCTCCGACCGACGACCGGCGCGTCTATCGGAGCTCGGATAGCGGAGAGACATGGCAGCGGGAGGAGAATTTCGTGATCCATGCCCTCCATCGGCGGGCGAATGGAGTCATTCCGTCTCTGCACATGGACGAGGGCGGAATCACCTTGCGTCACGGACCGCGTCCGGGGCGGTTGATTCGGAGCACGAGCAACTACATGGGGGGGAACGTGTCCGGGGGACCGGCTGATGCCTTCGTCAATGCCATCTTCAGCGATGACGGCGGAGTGACCTGGGACACGAGCACCCCGTTTCCCGCATTCGGGACCAACGAGGCCGCCGTCGCGGAACTGTCCGATGGTCGCATCCTCCTGGTCGCCCGGCGCCATCTTGCAACGGACGGACTCGACCACACCAGGAAGCACCTCGCGTGGAGTTTTGACGGGGGACAGACCTGGCGCGACCTGCGGGTGAGCCCGGTGCTTCCGGACGGCAACACGAATTCCCGCTATGGACTGATGCATGGTCTGGTGCGGCTACCGGTCGCCGGCAGGGATATTCTCGTGCTCAGTGGAGTGGAAAGCGATACCGGGCGCGAGCGGGGAACGCTCTGGGTGAGTTTCGACGGAGGGGAGACGTGGCCTCTGAAGCGACTCGTCGAGCCCGGGGCATTTGCCTACTCCTCCCTGTCGTCCGGACGGACCGGAACCCCTTCGGAGGGCGGGATCTACCTGCTCTACGAAAGGGCCAGGGAGGGCGTCCTGAAACATTTCACACTCGATTGGCTTCTCGACGGAGAGGAGACGGGAGACGGAGCGATTCCGGCCTGGGTTCGGTCGGAGGAACCGGAATGACCGGGTAGCTACCTGGATTCGCGTCACTGACTACTTTCACCTTTTCCATGATCCGCACTTTTGTTCTCGGTTGGCTTTTCTCCGTCTGTTTCCTGCTCCCGTCTCCGGCAAGTGAGATCAGGCCTCCCAACATCATCGTCGTGTTCGTGGACGATCTCGGCTACGGCGACCTGGGGTGCTACGGGAACGAGGTGATCAAGACGCCGAACATCGACCGTCTTGCCGCCGAAGGACAGCGATGGACGAGCTTCTACGCATCGGGGGTATTCTGCGTGCCGAGTCGCAAGGGCCTCATGAGTGGCAGGCACCCCAGTCTCCTGAGAGACCAGCCTCTCGTGAGCGATCGCGATGCCCTCATGGCCGCGATGCTCTCACGGCAGGGATACGCGACGGCGCTTCTCGGAAAGTGGCATCTAGCGGGGTATCCAAAGAGTTACCCCGAGGCTGCGATGCATCCCCTGAACTGCGGGTTCGACTACTACTATGGGACACCAGGGAGCAACGATGCGCCGGGTCCTCCCAAGCAGACGCGTGCTGCCTTCGACGCAGCCACGCCGTCCACCTGGAACATTCCGCTCTATCGCAATCGCGACCTGGTCGAGCAGCCCACCGACCAGGCGCTGTTCACGAAACGATACACGGAAGAGGCGGTGCGGTGGATCCAGGCGCACGCGGCCCGGCCCTTCTTTCTCTACCTGGCCCACAACATGCCCCATGCACCGGTGTTTGCGTCGGAGACGTTTGCCGGGTTGAGCGCCGGGGGCACCTACGGCGACGTGGTGCAGGAGATCGACTGGTCCGTCGGGGAGGTCATGAAGGCCGTGGTGGATGCCGACGTGGAAGAGGAAACGCTCCTCATCTTCACGAGCGACAACGGACCCTGGTCGGTGTTCGGTCCGCATGGGGGTTCGTCCGGTCCGCTGCGGGGCGAGAAGTCCACGACGTGGGAGGGAGGATTTCGCGTGCCGGGAATCTTCCATTGGCCCGGGACGATCGCGCCCGGAGTCGTGGATGGCATCGGGGTGAATCTCGATCTCTATGCCACGTTCGCCACCCTGTCCGGGTGCGCCGATCTGCCGAGCGACAAGCCGGGCTGGATGTCGATCGATCTCACGCCCACCCTTCTCGAGGGAGTGCCCAGCCCACGCCGGGAGTGGATGATCGTTCCCGGCGTCTTTCGTTCCGGACGATACAAGATTCTCGCCGAGACGCGGCTTCCGACCGAGCCGGTCGAGCGACGCCGCCGCAAACCGGTGCGACACGATCCTCCGCTGCTGTTCGACCTCGAATCCGACATCGGCGAACGCAGCAATCTCGCCTCCGAAGAGCCCGAGATCGTGGAGCGTCTCACCGCGCGGATGCGAGAGATCGTGGAGTGAGGTCCCGTTGTCTGGGTGGGGCGATGCCTGCCTGCACGAAGGCGCCGCCGGGGGAATCGGCCCGAACGACGAGAAAAGATATCGGTTGCGGTTCCGCCAAAACCGTCGATGCTGGGCTCCGTGTCCGGGGCTAAGGGCTTTTCGCACCCCGGCACACCCTAGCGGTTTCTTCGGTGAGAATTGGTCTGGGTCCTCCTTCTCATCGAGCTGAATCCCACCGATCACGGTGGAACCCTAACGGGCCGGTCCGATTGCGGTATCGGCCCTTTCAAGGCGGATTACTCCTGCCGAAACCCAAGCTATCTACCCATGTCCATTTCATTTTCTTCTCTCTCCCTCTCCGAGCCATTGCAGGAAGCGCTTCGCTCTCGCAATTACACCACGCCTTCCCCGATCCAGGAGCGCACCATCCCCATCGCCCTCGAGGGGCACGACGTGATGGGTTGTGCCCAGACCGGAACCGGGAAGACAGCGGCCTTCGCGCTTCCCATCCTCGAACGCCTGACACGAAAACAGGCTCGCCGGCAGCCCGGGAAACCCAGGGTTCTCGTGATCGCGCCGACCCGCGAACTCGCCATCCAGATCGAGGAGAGCTTCCGTGCCTATGGCGCGAACCTCCCGTTTCGTTCGGAGGTGATCTTCGGAGGTGTCGGCCAGAATCCCCAGGTTCGCGCGCTTCAGAAGGGACCCGAGATCCTCGTCGCGACTCCGGGCCGACTCCTCGACCTGATCGGCCAGGGATTTCTCGGTCTCGAGGCACTGGAGTATTTCGTGATCGACGAGGCGGACCGCATGCTCGACATGGGGTTCATCCACGATGTCCGGAAGATCATTCGTCTTCTCCCCGCGAAGCGTCAGTCCCTCTTCTTCTCGGCCACGATGCCCGACTCGATCGTGGAGTTGGCCAACACCATCCTGCGGAATCCGAAGAAGGTGGAAGTGACGCCTCCCGCCACGACGGTGGAGAAGATCGACCAGAGCCTGCGGCACGTCGCCAGCTCGGATAAGCGGGACGCACTCACCTCGATCCTCGCGGCGGAAAGGAACGGCCTCGCCCTCGTGTTCACGGGGATGAAGCACGTCGCCAATCGCGTGTCGGAACACCTCTCGAAGCAGGGGATACCTGCCGCCGCGATCCATGGCAACAAGTCGCAGAGTGCGCGGGTGCGCGCCCTGGAGGAATTCCGCAGCGGACGCACGCGAGTGCTCGTGGCGACCGATATCGCCGCTCGCGGCATCGACGTGAAGGGGATCGACCTTGTCGTCAATTACGATCTGCCGAACGAGCCGGACTCGTACGTCCACCGCATCGGTCGAACGGCACGGGCCGGTAAGGAGGGCAGGGCGATCTCGCTCTGCGACGAGGGAAGCCAGGGACTGTTGCGCCAGATCGAGAAAGTCATCCGGATGGAGATTCCGGTCGATTCCGGCCATCCCCATCACCGGCAGCCGCAGCGCGACGACCAGGATCGAGTTCGAGGCGGCGGCGGCGGAAGGGGCCGTGGCAACAGTCCGAAGAAACGAGGACCGTCCGGGAATCGGCCGGCTCGCGGGCAGGGTCGCGAGGGGCAACAGGGACGTGCGAGGCGTTCACGTTCGGGCCGGGGGAACCGCCAGAGAACGTGACCGGGCTCCTGCGAGAAGTGGAAGTGCCGGAGAGAAAGGCGAACCGGCGAGTTCTCAGGGACGGTGATATGTCCCAGGAACCTGTCGCATGACTTCCTCGATGATGCGGTCTTCGGTTTCCGGCGAGAGCCGGGAGGGTTTCCCGTAGTAGACCATCGAATAGTCGACCTCGTAGCCCCCTTCGGCGAGCATCCGGCGCGAGGGAATGTAGCAGGGAACGTCGTTGCTGTAGGCGTTGATCCAGATGCGCTCCGCATCGCACTGCCGGTAGAGACGAAGGGCGTAGTCCACGACGACTTCGCCGGCGAGAAAGATCATCGCGAGATCGTCTCCAAAGGTCCAGGTCTGGACCGGGTAGGTGACGGCGCGATCGAGTTTCTCGCCCCGGTCGAGCTTGGCGACCATGGCCTCGGCGAAGTGCCAGCCTCGGTCTTTCTTGTCGACCCACTGCTGGAACGCGTCGCGTGACGGTGCCGGGTCGAGGGCCAGTTCGATCTCCCGGACGATGCCAGTCGGTGCGCGGTGAATCGGACGGAGAGTGTCGCCCGAGAGGAGCCGGTCGACTTCATCGGCGACGGCCACTCCATGCGCGATCGCGAGATCGAGCTCGCCCCTTGGGTGGGGATTCTGATCCGCGCCGCATCCGATCGCGATCAGGGCGGTGGCTTCCGGATGGCGCTTCTCGATTTCTTCCCGGGCCACTCCCGCCCAGTCACCATGGATCTGGTTGAACTTTCCGCCGAGGGTGGTGCAGTGGCAGGCGTAATTGGCGAGGATGGCCCGGGGTACTCCATCCGGGTCGGAGACGACGAGGACGGGAAGCGAGTGATCGACGGGCCCGTCTTCCTGGACACCGAATCCAGTCCAGATGCCGTCCGTCAACACCCGCCGGTTGACGGCGAATCCGACCTCGCCCTTGGTCCACGAAAGGCGGGCGGGTGAACGCCGGCCAATCGCCTCGATCGCCACCTCCTCGAGCCTGGCGAGCACGGCGGACGTGTATCGCTCGATCTCCGCTTCTTCCTCCGGGGTCAGGCCCGACACGAACATGAACGGAATGTTTCCGCGGAGGCCGGGTGCCGCGTGCGTGTGGGTCACTGCCACCGCCAACTGCTCGCGAGGAAGGTTCGCCCGCTCTTCGAGACGCGCGGCCAGTTCCTCGGTGACCCAGGCGGGGATGCCGATAGCATCGAGGGTGAGGAGAACGGAAAGCTCCCCGTCAGCCCCCATGGCGAGCGCCTTCGCGTGGAGTTTCTGGACGACCCCCTCGGAGGGCTCGGTTCGGCTCCCGTAGCCGCTGAGCCGGATCGGGCGGTCGGGTGTGATATCGACGGTTGAGACGCCAACCGGAATCGTTGGCGATGGCGTCGTCTTCTGGGAAATCGCGTCGATCGTGACGAGAACCGTTGCCGCCAGGACGAGAAGGGAGGGGATCACTGCGGGAAAGAGACGTCGCATGATGAAAAGGATAGGGATACGGGGCGCGAAAGGGAAGCCGAGGAATTCCGCGTTCGAGCGAGGCACGTGGGAAGGGCGAGGTGGGGGTGCGGAATGGGCCGGTGAGAAATCACGGCAATGTCGAAAGTTCCGGCGACGCAGTAACCATCCGGTAACGCAACGGATGCGATGATCTCTTCCGTTATGAAATTTCTCCGTGCGACCTATCGCTTCCCACTTCCGTCCATTCTTGTCTCCGGATTGATTTTCGGCATCACAAATGGCTCTGCACAGGTTGATCCCCAGTCGGCGAGTTTGTTCGGTGAGTATGACACGAACGGGGACGAACGGATCAGCCTCGACGAGTTCATGAGTGGTCCGTTCTCGAAGCGCGGCGACAACCGGCGCGCCCTGACGGGCCGGTTCGAGGAGATCGACGCAGACGGGGACGGGTCGCTGAGCCTCCCGGAGTATTCGGGCGCCCGGTTGATGAGGGACAGGGAGAGAACGCGGCGGGGAAAGAACCGGCGTGAGGAAAGACCCGACGGTCGAGAGAGGTCGCCTCTTTCCCTTTCGGGCGAGAGGGCCGCAGGAACTCTGGATGGCAAGTGGCGCAGTCCGCTCGTGAAGAAAGCGATTCCCATCCGCATTCGGATTCCCGACTTGGATCCCGCGGAGACGTGTCCGGTCGTGGTCTACCTCAAAGGGCTCGCTTCACCCCGCCTGGGGACCCATGAAGACCGGATCCTGATCGACGGCTTCATCGATGACGGAATGATGGTGGTCGAAATTGATTACCGGGGCGATCGGCGCGCGAGGGCTCCGGAAATGCTGGCGGAGATCGATCTCTGGTATGGTTCCCTCGCAGAAACCGAGGAGCTACCCGTCGACGCGAGGTGGATCTATGTCGTGCCGGAAGGATACACCATCGATCGCAAGGTGAGGATCGTCGACACGGGCGACCTCGCGATCGACATGGATGTGATGTATCCCTCGGGCGACGCGAGCCCCGTCCCCCTGATGTTGCAGATTACGTCGATCAAGGATGCGGGATTCTGGATCAATCAAAGAGCCTACTACATCTATGGCATGCTGACGCACGGGTTTGCCGGTGCGATCATGGAACACAATGGGGGAACCCGGTTCTCGCCGAAAGGTGAGCTCTTTCCGGAAAAACGGGCCGCCCGGCTGCTGCGGGCCGAAGCGGAGCGATGGAATCTCTCGGGCCAACTGGGCGTCACGGGTCACTCCAAGGGGTCAAGCCGGGCGGCCAAGGCGGCGTTTCTCAACGATGGAGAGCGGGAGGGCGACCCGGGACCGCACGGGGAGCAGTCGGATCGCTTCCAGGCCGCGTTGCTGTCGGCGGGCCAGCACGCGACGGAATACCTGATCGAGGACGGCTACCTGGACGAGGTGGGGCCGGAGAAGAGGGCGGCGGCAGAGCGGGAGTTCGAGAGGATGACCCGCGACGAGATGCTCGAGATCAGTACAACGACCTACGTGACTCCCGACGATACTCCCGCTTTCCTTTGTGTGGGCGAGCGTGACAAGCAGTTTCGGATCAATCAGATGACGCGGCTCGCGAGAAAGTGCCGGGAGGTCGGAGTGGAGCATCGATTCGTCATCCAACCGGACATGCCCCATCAATACATCGACGATCCCGAGGTTATCGGACAGATCTTCCGCTTCCTCGATCGACATCTGAAGTGAGAGGTCGAGCTACTCGCACGCCGAATGACCGGCGGGGCACAGGTCGAAGCGAAGAGTGTCCTCTTCCAGCGATGCGGTCAGCGTCCAGGAAAGGGTCTCCGCACAGGCGCGGGCGAGGGAGAGTCCCAGGCCGCTGTGTCCATTTCCCGTGCGCGAACGGTCTGCGCGCCAGAAGCGCTCAAAGAGGTGGGGGAGTTCGTCAGGATCAAAGCCTTCGACCGTGTTGGCGACGGAAATCCCGCTGCCATGGGATTCGATGATCAACTTCCCCCCACGGGGTGTGTATTCCACCGCATTGGAGAAGAGGTTCGCGAGTATGTTCCGGAAGAGGCCCGGATTGATGGTGAGATTCATGGTCGGTTCGATCCTCCTCTCCAGTCTGAGGCCTCTTGCCTCCGCTGCGATTCGGTAGGGCATCCAGCACTCTTCCACGAACAGAGCAATTTGGATGGATTCCTCGGACGCCGATTCCGTGCCTTGTTCCCACCTGGCCAATTCGAGCAGGCTGTCTACGATTCGTTGCATGTCGCGTGCCGCCTCGAGATAGTCCCGATGCCGTTCCGGGGGAAACTTCTCCGGGTGAAGTAGTGCCCCCTCCGCCATCGTGGAGATCTCGGCGATGGGAGTGCGCAATTCGTGGGCCAGGTCCGAACTGAAGCGGCGTTCCCGCTCGAAGCTCTCCTCGAGGCGTTCCAGGAGAAGATTGAGACGGCCGCAGATCGGGCGAAGCTCGTGCGGCGTTCGTTCGTCACCGAATCGGTGGGCGAGGGAATCGGCATCGATCTCCGACGCCTCGATCGCGAGTCGCTGGAGGGGAGCGAGAATGCGGCGGAGAATGAACGATACGAGCCATGCGGTTGCGAGGGCGATGAGGGATGCGACGACGGAGATGGCGACCAGGACCACGGTGAGGGTTCGATCGATCGCCGCCAGGTCGCGAGCCACCACGATCTCGACGGTGCCGGGGGACCAGGGGGCTTCGTTTCCCGGAGGGGGAGCGGGTCTTCGGTTGGCGCCCAGGTAGTCGACGCGACCACGGATCCGGGAATCACCGTTCCAGGCAAGGGGGATGCTGCGACGGCGATTGGGGAGGGACGGGGGACTCGCTATCGTCCGGTCGTCGAGGCTGGTCGAGCAAAGGACGATCTCCCCGCTCGCGTTCCGCAATTGATAGAGGAGTTCACCATTCTCCCGATCGAACTCCTCCCATCGTTGCTCGTCGCGGAATCGGAGGCGCTGTGAATCCGGGATGGGTCGAGCCGCGAACGCACCGCGTGAGAGGCGGCCCTGTTGCAGGAGATTGAAGACCACTTTCCTGGCCTGCTGGAGTTCCCGCTCGACGCTCGATCGAAGCGTGTGGCGAATCATGAGGTAGGTGGTGGTGCCCGCGACGGTTATCGACAGGATGAGCACGCCGAGAATCCACGCGAGGAGCCGCTGGTGAATGGAGTTCATCGTGCCTTCGAATCGACGAAGTAACCCTGGCCTCTCCGTATCTCAATGAACCCACCTCTTCCGCCTGCCGACTCGATCTTGCGGCGGATCACACAGATGGCCCGGTCGACCACGTTGCTCATGGGAGAGGTCAGATCGTCGTAGACGTGGGACTCGATCTCCGTGCGGGACACGACGTTTCCGCTGCGAAGCACTAGGTATTCGAGGATTGCGTACTCCCGGGGAGTCAGGTCGATGGGCTCTCCCTCGCGGGAGACCGTCTTGGACCGGGTATCGATTTCCATTTTCCCGAACACGATGACAGGATCCTTCGAGGCGTAGCAGCGGCGGCAGAGCGCCTCGACGCGGGCGAGCAGTTCCTCGAGCGCGAAAGGTTTCACGAGATAGTCGTCGGCCCCTTCGCGGAGACCGCGGACGCGATCCTCGATCGTGTCCTTTGCCGAGAGAAGCAGGATCTGTCCGTCGTGCTCCTCCTTGCGGAGCCGACGAAGGGCGGTCAATCCGTCGAGCCGGGGCAGCATGATATCCAGGATGATGACATCGTAGGGATTCGAGCGGGCGAGCCAGAGACCGACTTCACCATTGTCCGCTTCGTCAACGGCATATCCGGCTTCGCGCAGGACCATGCCCACGGTTTCGCGCAGTCGGCTGGAGTCTTCTACGATCAGGATGCGCATCAGCGTGCTTCCGCTTGGGAGCGAAAGAATAGTGGGCGTGGGGGGATTACGCGACGATTACCTCGGCGAAGGAAGGGAGGGGCACTTCCCGTGAGCGGAGCAGGAGTTCCGCTTCGATGGCGACCGGGCGTTACCCCCTCGGTGATCGGGGGCGTGGGTTTCTCGACAGGAAACACGGTGAATGCTAGTCTCCGGGAGTCCGATCGATGAGACGAGACTTCCTTCCATGAAACGTGCGACCGCGAACAGATGGCTCCACCGCTTCGGTTTTCCGGGCACGTTCGTCGTGATCAGCGTGACGTCGATTGCCTCGGCCGGTTTCCTCGGTGCCTCGGGTGACCGGGTGGCACTGGTGGTGGGAAATGAGGCGTATCAGCATACGCGTCCTCTCGAGACGGCAGTAGCGGACGCGAAGGCCGTGTCGGAGCGCCTGTCGAAGCACTCGGGATTCGATACCGTCCTGGGTCTGGACCTCTCCCGCGACGGGTTCTACGAAGCCATGGCGGACTTCATGATCAAGGCGCGCGGTGCCGAGGCGGTGATCGTGTTTTTTGCAGGGCACGGGGTGGAGAGCGCCACGTTTGGCGGCAACTTCCTGATTCCGGTGGATGCCGCACTCGAAAAGGAGGTCCATCTCGAAAGCCAGGCGATTTCGCTCGATGCGGTGCTCGAGAAGCTCTCGAGACTGCCCGCCGATGTCAGGCTGGTGATTCTCGATTGCTGCCGGGACAATCCGCTGGAAGGCAGATCGTGGGCCAACGGGCGGGGTGGAAGCGGTCTCGCCCCGGTCGATCTCCAGCGCCTCGCCGGTTCGACCATGGTGGTGTTTTCCGCCTCGCCCGGGAAGGTTGCACTCGATTCCATCGATGGCGATGAACGGCACAGTCCGTTCGCTTCGGCCGTCCTTCGCGAGATCGATCGCGAGGGAGCCAACGCGTTCAGCGCCTTCGCCCTGGTGGAGGATTCGGTGTTCCAGGCGACGGGGCAACGGCAGCGTCCGAAGGTTTTCCTGTCGGGTAGCCTGGGTCCGTTCCACGCGTTCCAATTCAAGGGAAGCGGACGCGTCGGTGGAACGGTCGAGAAGAGAGAGCCGGTCGCAGACAGCAAGAGAGAGCCGGCCGCTGCGATGAAGAGCGCGCCCGCTCCCCGGCCGATGGCGAGCGCTCCCGACCTGTCCGGCAGCTGGCTGATTCGGGAGACGGTCGTCCCCGAAAAAGGTGGTTGGCGGATCGACTGGATCTACGACGCGTCCAGGATCGGCGATCTCTGGTCCGCGCGGGGACGAAAGGTGGGAGTCAACGGCAACGAGCCGACGCGGGGGGAGAAACTCGCGGTGTCCGATATCGCGGTGCGGCCCCGGGCGGGACTGTCTTTCCAGGGAAACGCCGTCGAGGTGAACCATCGCGGTGAGGAACTGCCGTTCGAGGTCTTCCTCGAGTTCGGCGAAGAGGGGAGAAGTCTCGCCGGGCAACTGTGGGAGGATGGAAAGAAGGTTTCCGACTTGGTGGGAACGAAAGCGGGAGCGACCGGCCCGGTGCCGTGAGCCGGAGGGGATTCGCGTGAACCGGTCACAAGGATAAGCGCCGGGCGGGAACGCGGTCCGGCAATGGCGGGTCGGGCATCGGGAAACGCCTCGTAGACACGCTCGGCTTGCAGTTTCCCGGCGGCACCGCTTCGGTCCTGCGGTCGATGCGTGGCATGCGTATCATCCAGACCGTGGTCTTCGGCGCCTGGTGCGATCGATCCGGATCCGCCGTCCAGCCAACTCCGTTGCCTGGCAGGCACGGTGCGAGCCTCTCGCCCGGTTCGATCGCGCGAGGCGATGTTTCTCACGAAGGACCGTGACGGGGACGGCCCCTCACGCGGGACGGGTATCGGCATCGCTCCCTCGATCCCGAGGAAGGGGAGCGGCGCATCCTTCAGTGCAATGATGACCCGGGCGACAGTCTCGGTCACGAGGTACGCGCGACGCCCGGGAGGGAGTGAACCGGGGACGGACTCCCGATCCGACCTCCCAGGGACCCTCACTTTGCCTTCCCTTTCGCTTTAACTCTCGGCTTCGGATCGATCGAGACGGGATCAAACGAGGCGAGATCCGGTCGTGCGGTCTGCACTCCGCCCTCGGGCACCTCGCGCCCGGCGGCCCAGACGATGGTGTTGAAGACGAGATGGCGCAGCTCGGGGCGTTCCCAATTCCGGTAGAAGTGGGGCATGGTGATGCCGGCGCCGCGGCCTCCGTCGGGCCGTTCGATCGCCCAGGCGACAATTTCCCTCGTGGGCTGATCCGGAGGAAACTCGACAGTGGCGAGGGCGAAGGCTCCTTCGGCGAGGCCGTCGCGGCCGAACCAGTTGCGGGTGTAGGGTTCATCGCGAATGCGGAAGGTTTCCCAGCCGCGATGGATCGGATGCCCCATCGGCAACGCTGGAGTGACGGTGGCTTCGAAGATGCGCGCGACGGATTGGTGGTGGTTGCAGCGGGTCGCGAAGTAGCCGCCCGTCCAGTGCAGCAACGGATGATCGCCGTCTTCGGCCACGTCACCCGCTGCCAACCCGGTGGCATAGTGAATGCAGATGACGCCGCACCCGCGAGCGGTCATCTTTTTCAGGTCGGCCATGGCCCGTGCCGAATCGGCGAGACGCTCGCCGGGGAACTGGTCTCCGATGAAGACGACCGCCTTGGTCGAGGAGAGCGTCTCCCGATCCGTGGGCCAGGAGGAGAGGACCCTGGCCTCGATATCCTTCAGATTGGACGAGGTGTTCAGGCAGTGCGCCATGAGCCGTCCTCCCGCAGCCACCTCGTGCGTGCCCGGGGCATGCTTCTCCGGGCCGACGACGATGGCGATCTTCGTCGAATCCTGCGAATCCGCGGCCGGCAGGAACGACGACAGAACGAGAAGGCTGAGAAGGCCGAGAAGGCTGAGAAAGAAGGGAACAGGTGAAGGAGGATTCATGAGCGGGTGACGTGGATGACGAGTCCGATCCTACCGCGAGTTGGTTTCGGGAGGCAACCGAACTCCTCGCACTTCAACCTGTTGCGTGTCCGGTTCGCCAGGAGGCCACGGGATCCCCCTGTTTTTGGGGGATCGCGTCGCTCTTCCGGTCGAGAGTCGGCCCGTCGCGAATCACGGAAAGAGTCCCAGTGCCCGCAAGCCGTAGGCGAAGATTCCGTAGGCCCGTACTCCCGCGGCGAAAATGCCGAACGCGCTCACTCCGACGGCGCATCCTCCGACGGCGAGAATGCCGGTCGAAACGAGGCCGACCGGAACCACTCCGAAGGAGATCGCTCCAATCGAGACCACCCCGGCGGATACGACACCGTGGGACTGGATCCCCAGAGCGAAAACGGCGAAGGCCGAATTGCGTTTCGAAACCGGAGCGCCGCCCCACGTGGTGCAGATCTGCCAGAGGGGGAGACCGCCGACCATGATGTCGCTGGTCAGGTTTGTGTCCGTCTTGGTCATCGACAAGGAGAAACGGTCGGGCTTTCGCGGTGGCTTCCCGCACGAGACGGGCGGGAAGGCCTGGCGGAGGGGAATCGGCCGGGTGGGAGGGCGAGAGATTTACGATGCGACGTGGCGAAGGCGAATACGTCGGAAGGCGACCGCGCACCCTTTTCCGTGATCCTGGAGTGCGATCCATCCCTGGCGACGGCTCATCTCGGTGTCGCGATCGACCAGCGTGGAGAAGGTGACCCCGTTGATCTTTTGAACGAGAGTGTCACCTCGCGCGACGATTTCCATGCTGTTCCATTCGTTTTCACGGTAGGCCGCCTGAACGGCGGTGGCGTCCTGGATGCGATCCATCGACTTGTCGCCTTGCGGAGAGAGAACGACAGACTCGCCGGCTTGCGCCATGAGATGCCGCTGTGGCTTTTTCGGGTGATCCCGCGCCAGGAGGGAGTGATGCCAGAGCCCCATCACATCCTGTTGGGCGACCTCGACCTGGTAGCCGAAGATCTGCCAGTCGCCCAAGTCGTCGCTGCGGACCTGGACACCGGAGTTGCCCTTGTCCCAGCGGAAATCGAGCCGGAGAACGAAGTCGCCCGATTGATCGCCCCGCCAGATCAGCCAGTTCTTTCGCGGTGACTCGCCGGTGCAATGGATGGCGCCATCCCGCACCGTCCAGGCGCCGGGCTTGCCCTCCCATCCTTCGAGGTCTTTGCCGTTGAAGATCGGAGTGAAGCCGGAGTCATCGAGGTCCGCGACGATCTCGTTGAGGTTCTGGAAGCACGCGCCAGTCGCTGCGACCGGGTCGTACCCTTCGTGCCTCCAGACCTGGGAACTGACCTCGCAACAAATCTCCCCGGTGTATCCTCCGTCGATGAACTGGCGGACGATCTCGGTATGCGGGATCGATCCCGCCTCTCCGGGGAGAGCGAAGCGCACCTTGCCATCGAGCATCACGGCATCCTTTAACACCAGGTAAGCCGTGTGGGGCAGCGCCGTCGTGATCGTGTCAGGATAGGACAGGTCGCGGTGAGCGAAGTGACTGGGATCGTAGACGAGGCGAAGATCACCCGCCGCACCTATCTCCTCGATCAGCGCGACACCCTGCGCGGGGAGGGACATCGCGTGACTGCGGTGAGGTTTGATCGCCAGGGTGATGCCGGCATCGGAAGAAAGGTCCACCCACGGGCCGAGGGAGTCGCAGAAAAGGGATCTCTTGTCCTCCCACTTTCCTCCACCGAGAATCCCCTGGATCAGTGGCGGTGCGTCGGGGCACAGGTCGTGGGCCAACTCGACGAGCCGTTCCATCCGAACGAGGTTCTCGGTCGTCCTGGCGGAATCGGGAACGGGCAATCCCATGAGCGCGCCGAGATGGAGACCGGAGTTTGCGAGGCGTTGGCGGATCTCCTTGCGCGCGGCCGGAGAAACCTCGTCGGGATCGGCATGATAGCCGGGCATGGCGGCAAACTCGATCGCATCGAATCCTGCCTCAGCCACGATCTCGATCGCCTCGGGCAGCGTGAAGCCGGGCAGGCCGTAGGTTCCGAAGCCCAGAGGTAGGCGCGGTGTGGATGGCGCTTCACTCCACCCGCGATGCGTGAGGAAGGGAATGGCGGCGGCGGAACGCAGGAGACGACGGCGGGTTGGCGAGGACATGGGAGGGGTGAGGAGTGAGCGTGGCGAAAGATCCCCCATTTTTGAATCGATGCCGAGGAGTTGGAAAGGAAATTCCCCCGGAGCTGTCTGACTTGATGCGCGATTCGATTCGTCCCATCCATTGCCATGTCGGGTCCCGCCCCTGAGCGACCCCTTCACAACAAGCCAACCCGGGAGGGTGAGAATACCATGAACCTCGAAGTATTGAACCGAGCCGAAGGCTATTGCCTCCTGTGCCTCTGGCAGGAGGCCTGGGAGGTGATCGAGGAGTTGCCCCGCCACGAGAAGTCGCACCTCGAGGTTGCCCTGCTCCGACTCCAGATCGCCCGCGAATTGGCGATGTGGGAGAAAGGCGAGCGCCTCGCCGATCGCATCGGCGGGGGAGCGAGGATCGAGTTCAAGCAGGAGGCTGCCCGGTATTTCCTGGAACGGGCCCGCGACACCCGCCGTGAGGGCGACTCGTCCGAGGCCCGCCGAAACTATCGAAAGGCCGTCCAGGCCTGGCGTGGAATCGCCCGGGAACTGACGGAGCGGGACCTGGCTGAACTGGGCCCCATCGAATGGGCGGACGAGGATAATCGCGGTGAGGCGCGTCCGTCCCAACGGATGCGGTCTCACGGGGCGCGGTTCCGAGGCCCGGGTTTCCCCGGACGGGGGAAGGCGACGCTTCCGCCGGGTTCGCTCTATTGAGGGTCGGGGGGGAGGAGGGTTTCGGTGACAACCCGTGATTGCGGCTGAATGTGAAGGTTGCTTGCGCTACCGGGGAGAGGGTTCAGGATGACGAAACGTAGCGACAGCGTCTCCTCGATTCCCGCCCTGCTTCCGAGGCCCCGCTTTCGCTCGCTTGTTCTCACCGATGAACGCTCGTCTGCTTTCCTGTATCTTTCTCCTGTCGTATTCCGTCGCTCCTGCCGAGAACTGGGAGGTCCTCGTTCTCAGCGTGGAGGAGCGGCTCGTGGAACCCACGCTGGAGAGAGGCCTCTCCCGGTATCCCGAGGACCTGGCCGAAGCGATCGAGAAGCTTCGGCCCCTGGCTCCCGATCGGGGCGTGGTGGAGTATCTCCATTTCGAAGTGCAGGGAGGCGATGTTCCGTTCAAGCAACGGGAGGGAGGGATGAGGATGTATGAACCACCCTCGCCGGGAGTGAAGAAGCAGAGCGTGGGGCGCGAAGTCCTCTGGGAGAGGACGGAAGACAACGAAACACGGGTGCTCTTCCTGAATGCGATCGAAGCTCCTCAGCAGGTCTTCCAGACACGTATCGAGCTCCACCATCGCTTGCAGAGTCGCTGGGCCCTGTCGGCGACGGTGGCGTGGGGCGAGGGAGCCCTTTTCGTGTTCGAGCGGCTCGTTGGGGGGAAGGTGGAGGCCGGTGAGGGGAAGACGCAGTGGCTGTTCTCGGCCTTGCTGACCGAGGAGCCGGATTCTGACAGGGAATCGGCGATTCACCGTTCGATCGTGAGTGCAGAGAAAGGCCGTGCCGTGTTGTTGCGATTTCCCGATGTCGAGAGTGAACCTGAGACGGTCACGGTGAGCCGTCACCCGAGTGTGAGGATGAAGCGGGAATTCCTCGATCGGCGACGGGGGGATTCCTCCACCTGGACGATCCGTTATGCGGCTGCTCCCGCCGAGATACTCCAAGTGGCGGACTCGTTGCGCCCGAGAAGGGGGCTGCTCGACATGACCCTCGTCGAGGAAACAGGACCGTCGAACGCTGTCGTTCACCGGGGAAGTGCGTCCGTAGCCTTGTCGGGAGAGGCGGGCGTCGCTCCTCTTGACGCCAAAGTGCGGAAGTTCACGGTCGAAGGTACCAGGACTCGGGACGAATTCACCGGGAAAGAGGAGACCTACTTCGTGTCCGGCCGGGTCGTCGAACCCCGGTAGCTTCTCTGCTGCGAGTGAACTCCGGTAGCGTCCCGAAATGGGCTCTGCCGGGTCACGAGAGCGGCGCGGGTCAGCCTTCCTCGAGTCCGTCCTCTGCGAGTGTCAGGATTCCGTCGAGCCGTCTCTGGTTTTTCCCGTCCGGAATCTGATCCCGGATCTTCCAGAGTTCCCCGATCTGCTTCCGGGTCGGGAGATGGCGAAGGATGAGTCCGGCGTGTCTCTTATCGAGGAGAAAGTCTTCGACTGTCTGCCTGAGAATGTCGCCGGTGCAGAATTGTGCGAGTCCCTTCGCGCTGTAGGTGGAAACGCCTGACGGAAGTCCGACTTCCAGTCCCCGGCGGAGAAAAGGCTGGATGGCGGGGTCATCGTAGCGCGCGAGGAAGGCGGCCGCCCCGACCTGGGATTCGCCGGAACGCAAATTGAGGGCAAGCTCGAGAAGGCGCTCGTAGCGATCGGGGACAGGGTCCGTGGCGAACTCGGCTTCGAGCGCCGGCTCCAATCGCCCGTGGAGTTCGTTGAGGCGCTGATTGGTCCGAAAACTGAGAGAGTCCTTCAGCCCGATCGTTTGGGCATACTGGCCCAGGCGCTCCTCGAGAGTCCCGGCCAGTGGTGTGGGTGGGAAGGCGCCGTCACCGTCGCGGAAGGCGGCATGGTGTTCGAGGAAGAGCATCACCGTCTCCCAGGGGGAACTGCCCAGTTCGACCGGTGCCTTTTTCGCGCGATCCACGTAGGCAAGGCGCGGGCTCGCATTCGGGAAATAGTCGAGACGGACGAGGCACCCGAAGTGGATCAGGTCATCTGCTTCGAGTTCGAGTCGAATTCTTCCCTGCGGACGTCGCCAGTTGACGTAGATCTCCGATGGCATGGTGGAACGCGCTCTCCCCCGAACCTCGATCGTGTCGGGTGGACCGACGGCATCCCGGAGCAGCCCGACGAGTCGCAGCACGCGGATCCGCCGCATCGGGAGCGAACTCTCCTCGAACATGATCTGTTCGAGGCGCCCCTCTCGATCGTGATCGACGAGATGGGAGAAGAAGAAATAGGGCAGGGGAAACTGGTGCTCTTCGGGAGGGATCGCTTCCGGTGGGGCGGCTGAGCGGATCTTGTGGCGAATCCGTTCCAGCAGTTCTTCCGTGTCCTGTTCCGACAGGGAAACATTGATCGCCAGGAACTCGGAAGGGAAAAACTCTTCGAATCGTTCGGCGGCTATCGTGGCGCCTTCCCTGACAGGCAGGTCAAAAATCGCCTCGACTCCTTGCTGCGCGGAGACCACGAGGGGAAAGGCGAGGCAGGGTAGCAGGTAGAGGAGACGGGGAGACATGGTCGATGATGGATAGCGTGCGAAGTCGATCGATCCGGGTCAAGCTGGTTCGGATCGGTCGGGGATGATGGTATTCCGGGACTGTGGTGCGGGAAGTGGCAGGCGGGAAAGAAAGGTCTGGCGATGGAATCGGCGATGGGGCTACGTTGACGTTCGCGAGCCAAGGGATGGGCCTCGCCGCTGGATGACGATGCGCTCCCCCTTTTCTCTATCCATGGCAGCCCTGTTGGGAACCGTGGCGATTTCCTCCTGTTCCCGCGACGAGGAATCGGAATCGCAGTCGGAGTTCTTTCGCCCGACAAGTCCCTTGCCCGTCGAGCGGGTTGACCCAAGGCAGCCGGTGCTGGTGTCGGAGGCGTCGGAATGGCGCTTTGCCCCTCTGGTGAAAGTCGAGGATGAGGCAAGCGAGCGGGTTCTCTTTCATGGCGATCTTGTTTCCCGTCCGTTTCCGGTCGACGCCGTCTGGAGATTGCAGCCCGGAGAACGCGAGGGACCGGTCGGCGGCGGGTATCGCATCGAGGTGGAAATCGTCCAGGTGTCGGAGTGGCAGCGACCGCCACACGAAGTGCTCGCGGCGGGAGAGTCGGGAGACTACCGGCAGGTCTATTCTCGCCACCTTTTCTTCGACGCGGATGCGAGGGAGATGACCCCGGAGCGTGCAGTCGCGCACTTCCCCCAGGTGGGAGGTGCCGCTCTCTTTCCGGTCAATCGAAGCGGCTCCTGGTATCAGCATTCGTTCAAGAGGCAGGTCGCGCTCTGGTTTCGGGTCCGTGATGAGGATGGCATCCCGATGGAGGGAAACCGAATCAGGGCGATCGGTGCGATCGACCGGCGGACCGGTTATCCGATTCGTGGGAGCGATCTCTTCGGAATGGGGCACGCCGAGTACCGGGTGACGACCAACACGCCCTTCTGGCATGGTGGTGGACTGGACTTCGTCCTCGAACGCCTCCATTCGACGGATTCCTCCCAACGCGTTGTCGCGATCAACGAGGGGACGATACACGAGGTCTCCGGATTCCATGTGCAGATCCTGCTGTTTCGACCGGGCGTCTGGGAGTCTCGCGCACCGGACGAGAGAGAGTCGAAGCTCGCGGGGGAGTCCTCTTTCGTGCGCGCCGTCGAGAAGCAGTCGGAAGAGGGCTTTACCTTGATGGCGGTGACGGATGGCGGGCCGACCGGGCGCGACTGGATGATGGAGGTGATCGGGGTGGACGGAGAGACGGTTTGGCCCGTCCAGCGCAATGGGCCGTTCCTTTACCAGGTTTTCGGGAAGACGGCGCGCCGGCGCGACCTTGTGGAGCCGGCTCGAATTCGTCTCACCCGGGGACCCGATCGCGACAGGATCGTTGTTCCGGTGGACTCCATTCCGGTCAGGCATCCCGAAAACGACGCTCCGAAGAACCTGTTCGACCAGCGAGTGCCTTTTTTCTACGCAAGGGATCTGACCGAAGCGATGCGGGCCCTCTCCGAACTTGTCGCGATCGAGTGGGGGCCACCCTACCCCTCGCTCCCCCGCAAGCCCGAGGGATTTCCCCTCGCCCTTCACGATCGCACCGTTCACGAGATCGCGGGCGAGATTGAGAGTTGCCTGGCGAACGAGGGACTCGGGCTGCGCCTCGACCCGGGGAGGTGGGAGTGGGAGTTCCCGGAGACCGGGGAGCCGTCGCCGAACGATGGTCCGGACGAGTGACTGGCCGGTTGCGAAGCGGGGGACAACCGTGTACCGATACCCCCGCGTTCTCCGAGTGGCGGCCGGCACCGTTGCGTGGAGTTCTTGATCCGGGCCTGTAGCTCAGCGGTTAGAGCAGGGGACTCATAATCCCTTGGTCGTGGGTTCGAACCCCACCGGGCCCACCTGATAATCAGGGAGTTATTGGGATTGGGTGTGGAGTTGATCTGGGGGCTAGGGCAATCATAGGGCAATCTGAAGAGTCGAAGTCGATTTCCAGGTCCACGGTCTACATGCGTTCGTGAATCGTCCGGGGGAGCGCCCCGATTGCGGGATTGGCAGACGATGTCGGCATCGTCTCTGATAGCGGTTTGTTATGAGAAGACGTTCAGCCCGATTGAAGATGACCTTGATTCTGGTCGGCGCGTTTCTGTTCACTTTCCTGAGTTCCGCCGCGGTCGCCCAGGGTGACCGGGTTCTCCGCGCCGGGGCCGCCACCAGCAACATCACTCCACCTCTCGGCACCTTGCGGGTCGGTAGTTTCGCGCCCTATCCCTCGATCCATGTCCACGACGAACTCCACGCCCGCTGCATGGTGCTCGACGATGGAAAGACCACGGTCGCCTTGGTGACGCTCGACCTGGTCGGTTTCCATCGCAGCGTCAGTGTCGAGGCCCGTCGCCTCATCAAGGAGTCCTGCGGAATTCCAGCGGAAAATGTCGTCATCTCGGCCACTCACACCCATTCCTCGGGCTCCGCCATGGGCTCGACCCGCTACGCCAACGAGCAGGAGCTCGACGACTACCAGCGATTCCTGGCGGGTCGGGTCGCCGACGGGGTGCGGCGCGCACGGAATCTCCTTCGGCCCGCCGAGATCGCCTTCGGGAAAGTCGATGCGGGAGAGTACGTGCTCAGCCGGCGCTGGCATCTCGCCGAGGGGAAGGAGCGCACCGATCCCTTTGGAAAGGTGAACCGGGTCTGGAAGACCGCGGTGCCGAACGAAAACTACACCAAGCCCGCCGGCCCGCTCGATCCGCACGTCTATTTTCTCGCCCTGCGCGAGCCCGGCGAAGGCGGAGCGCCCATCGCCGTGTATTCGGCCTACTCGGCACATTATGCCGGCGATGCCGCGATCGGTCACCTGTCCGCCGACTACTTCGGCTACTATGCCGACCGGCTCGCGAGGCGCGTCGCACCGCCCGACCAGGATCCGTCCTTCGTCGGCATGATGGCGAATGCCACGAGCGGCGACATCGGACTGAATCTCGAGGCCTTCCGTCACCTGCCCGGTCCCAAGGGCAACTACGAGCGATGCCGTTTCCTCGGGGAGAAGCTGGCCGAAAAGGTCGACGCCGCGCTCGACGGAGTGCATTGGCGGACCGAGGCGCGGCTCGGCGTCCGCTTTCGCGAGATCGAGTTGGGCTGGCGCACCATCGAGCCCGGACTGATCGCTTGGGCGAAGGAGATCGAGAACAAGGCGCCGCGCCTGAGGGAGGGAAACCTGCCCATCGCAGCCCGCTGGCTGACGACGAAGGAATACGTGGCTGCCCTGAGCTACGCCGGTCGCGTCCAGGCTCTCGCCGAGGTGACTGAGCGGGCGAAGATCCCGTTGCAGGTGGTTCGCATCGGCGACGTCTGCCTCGGCACCACGCCCTGCGAGACCTACACCGAGATCGGCCAGGATTTCCAGGAGCGCAGTCCCTTCGAAGATACCTTCATGGTCTCGCTGAATCACGGCTACCTCGGCTACCTGCCGACGCCGCGGCATTTCGAGCTCGGCGGCTACTCGACCTGGCCGGGAACGAACTACCTCGAACCGCAGGCTTCGGAGAAAATCGTCGATCAACTGGCGGAAATGGCCGGGGAACTCCATGAGAAGGTGACTCCATGACAAAGCGGATCGTCCTCGCCTTGCTCCTGCTGGCAGCCACCCGGTCAGGCCGCTCGGAAGAGTTGTCGGTCATCGCCGATGGTCGTTCCGACTACGTCATCGCCATTTCCGAGCAGAGCGCCGATCCTGCCAAGATCTCCGAGGCGGCCGAGCTGCTGCAATCCTGCCTTGCCCGGGCCACGGGGGTGAGGCTTCCGGTCGTCACAGAGTCGGAGGCGCCCGAGGGCCAGCCCGCGCTCTACCTCGGGAAAACGGAGGCGGCAGAAGCGGCCGGGCTGCCGGTGGACGAAGTGACGGGGTGGGGCTTTCTCCAGCGAGTGGTGGGGGCGAATGTCTTCCTTGTCGGCGAGGAGGATCCGGCACACGAACTGATCCCGAAAAGGCAGGCCTTCTCCGGCTACTCGGGAACCTACACGGCGGTCACGCGTTTCCTCGAGGATCAGGTCGGGGTGCGTTTTCTTCTTCCCGGCGAGATGGGCGTCTACATTCCGAAACGGGACGGGTTGGCGATCGACGCATCGCTCGACGTGTCGTGGTCGCCGCTGTTCACCTTCGTCGGGCGGCGAGTGAGTCCGTATTCCGGTGAACACGAATACGATTCCTACGCCATTGCCAACCACTACTTCGGCCGCTACTCCAGCGACTCGAAAACCTTCTGGATGGGCGGCAGCCATACCTGGAACGAGTTCGTCCCGCGTGAGAAATACCTCGAGTCGCATCCGGAATACTTCTCCCTCTTCAAGGGGAAGCGCGACTTCCACAAGCGCAACATCCTCTGTCTCTCCCAGCCGGCGGTGCTCGACCTGCTGGTCTCCGGCGTGGTCGAGAAGTTCGATAAGGGCTACGAGATGGTGATGCTGGGCCAGTCCGACGGCTACATCGAATGCCAGTGCGAAGACTGCCAGGCGATCCACCCGGACATCGGCGAGAAGCTCTGGATCACTCACCGCAAGGTCGCGGAGCGCATCGGGGAACTGCGTCCCGGCAAGAAGGTCGTGCTCAGTTCCTACATCACCACGACCAAGCCGCCGCTGACCTTCGATTCGTTTCCGGACAATGTCGTGATCATGAACAACCGCTACTCGCCGGCCTGGTTCGAGGCGTGGGAGCCGTTCCCGACGCCGCGGGTGGTCTACATTCCCGACTGGCTGCGAAACTGGCCGCGCGTTCCGCCGCGCTATGCGGTCAACTTGGTCCGGCTCTGGAAGGAAAACGACGTCATCGTGGTCTATATGGGAGGCGGGCTGGATCAGGCCGGCAGTTCCTGGGGGCTCAACGGCCCGAGCTACTACGCCTTCGGCAAGGCGATGGAGGATCCCTCGCGCGACGCCGACGAACTGGAGAGAGAGTATGTGGAGGCGTCCTTCGGGGCGGCGGCGGAACCGATGGCCGCCTTCTTCACCGCGATGCATCGGCGCATGGAGGTGCGGCAACGCTTCGATCGTCACGAGACGGGCAATCCGGATCGCCGCTACCGCGGATACCCCTTCGAGATGTATCCGGGCGACTACCACGCCCACTTCTTTCCGCCGCAGATACTCGAGGAGATGAACCGCCAACTCGCCCTCGCCAGCGAGCTGGTCGACACCGACGAGGCCCGCGCCCGGCTCGAGCTGGTCGAGGCCGAGTTCCGCTATCTCCACAGCGTGGCCTCGACCTTTCATGTTTTCCGCGCCTACCAGGTCGCGCCGACCCGGCCGCTCTTCGATGCGCTGGCGGACCAGGTGAAAAACTACCACCGCACCTACGACGGTCTCTACCCGGAGGGCGAAGCGCGCAGTCCCGGCGGCTATCGCAAGCTGCGGACACCCTTCGGCATCGGCTGGCCCACGGGGAAAAAACCGCTGGAGAAAGTCGCCGGTCCGCCCTTCGACTGGGACTTTGCGAATCTGCGCGAGAGCGACGAGCTGCCGAATCCGATCATCGTGCCCCGCATCCGCGGCGGGCAGATCCTGAAACCCTACGGTGGATCGGACGAGCGCGTCGGCCAGACCGACGGCGGCGTCCGGATCGATCCGAGGACCGGAGCTCCAGAGGACCAGTAGGAACAATCGAGTTTCGTAGGAAAGCGTTTCCCGGCCCAGGCTTGTCCCGCTTCGACAAGCACGAGCCCGGAAGCGGGATACCCGGACCGGTTATCGGGGTGAGAACGAAAGTGAAGGGACAGGCCAGGAATCTGTTGCCGGGGGCGGTGACCCCGGAATGTGCAGACAGCGAGGAAAGGACGCCCATTCCGAGGTCGAAGACCTCAGCCACGGGTCAGCCTGCCCGTGAAAATCATCCTCGAAATCTCCGAAAGCAACGCGACCACCCTCTTTGTCTTTCACTTACATTCCCACCCCCGTTTCGCATTCCGTCTTGTCACGATGCACAGGTTTGATCATCCTGCCTGGCAACCTCGAATTCGAACCTGCTCCCGTCTTCTACCCCGCCGAGAACATGAATCGCCTCATTGTCACCGCCTTCTGTCTTCTGTCCGCGACAGCCACCGCCGTCGGCCAAATCACAGTGCCGGAGTCCGTCGAGATCGGTGAAGTCTTCGAGGCGACCTGGGAGGGCGAGCCGGCCGAGGGCGCGATCGAGCTGGTGAAGAGCGACGGAACGAACCGCGACGGAGGAACGGTACGGTCGTATCTCAAGCCGGGCGAATCTCCCCAGGTGGTGAAGGTGACGGCTCCGGTCGAACCGGGCGAATACGGGCTCGCGCTGGTTCGCAAGGGGCAGCGGGAACGGGAGCACCTCACCGTGTTCACGGTGGCCGATGTCGAGGCGACTCTCGAGGCCCCCGACACGGTCGGGATCAACGAGGAGTTCGAGGTCGGTTGGAGCCGGGCCTACCCAAGGCGGCGCCCAGGTCGCGGTCGTCAATCCGAAGGACGCCCCGAAACGGGCTCGCTATTCCTACGCCTACACCGCCAATGCGAAGTCGGATACGGTCCAGCTGCGGGCTCCGAAAGCGCCGGGGACTTATCGGGTCGTCTACCAGATGAAGACGCGCGTGATGGAGGAGGTGAATATCGTGGTCGGCGCCTCCGAGGCGAAGCTCACCGGACCGGGTGAAATCGGAGCCGGCAGCCCTGTCGAGATCGGGTGGGAGGGTCCCGACAATCCCGGGGACCGACTCGGGTTCGGAGAAGCGGGGAGCGAGAAGATTTCAGGGCGCTACGCCTACACTCGCAACCACGAGGGCAACACCGTCGAACTGACCGCGCCCGAGGAGACCGGGGCCTGGGAAGTTCTCTACGTGACCGGCGACGTCGTCCTGGCCCGACATGCGATCCAGGTCACTCCGGTGACGGCGACCTTGGATGCGCCCGCCGAAGTGGTCGCGGGAACGCGTTCCGCGGTTGCCTGGACCGGTCCCGGCAATCGCTCCGACCGGATTCAACTGCACCGGCCGGGAGAAAACGGAGACCGCGTCGGCGTGACGTATTTCAAGGGCCGTGGAGAGAATCCTGTGAAGATGTCCGCGCCGTTCGAGGCGGGAGACTACGTGTTGAAATACATCACCGCGAAAGGGAATCCGCTGGCGGAGCGGCCGATCACGGTAACCCCGGCGCCGACGCCGCCCGGACTGCTCCGCGTTTCCCTCGATACCGACGGCGGAATCGTCGGGCCGAGCAGCGCTGTCGAAGTGATTCTCGACGCGTCCGGCAGCATGCTGCAGCGACAGGGAAACCAGACGCGGATCGCAATCGCGCGCGAGGCCCTCCTGGGATTGCTGGGCGAGGCCATTCCGGAGGGAACGCCGTTCGCCCTGCGTGTCTTCGGTCACCGCGAGCCCGACAGCTGCCGCACCGACCTGGAGATCCCGCTCGGCCCGCTCGACGTCGAGGCGACCCGCCGAACCGTGAGCGGCATCCAGGCGATGAACCTGGCAAAGACCCCGATCGGAGCGTCGCTGGCCAAAGTCTCGTCCGACCTCGCCGCGGCAAGCGGAGAACGGATCGTGATCCTGTTGACCGACGGGGAGGAAACCTGCGGCGGCGACCCGGCTCTCGAGATCGACCGGCTTCGGGCCGCCGGCGCCGATGTGCGGGTCAACATCGTCGGCTATGCGATCGACGATCCCGTGTTGCAGGACACCTTCCGCGCCTGGGCCGCCGTCGGAGGAGGGGAATACTACAACGCGCCCGACGCGGACCAATTGCGCGCCGCGATGAAGGCCGCCCTGGAAATCCCGTTCGAGGTTCGCCGGGACGGCGCCGCCGTCCTCGAATCCGTGACCGGTCACAAGGCCGTCTCGCTGATGCCCGGAGAGTATGAAGTGGTCGCCCGATGGGACGGGGAGGAGGTAGAGAAGACCGTGACGATCCAGTCGGAGAAGACGGCGGTGCTGAAGTTGCCGTGATGGGGTAGCGAGATCTGCAGTTCACGAACCTCGACGCCCAACGAGGGACTTTCCCCTCCGCACGCCGCAAACGGTCTCCCTTCCCGAACTCCGCGACGAACCGGTAGGGGGAGGCGAACGAGCTGTTGTCGTAGAGGATCACCCGGGGCAACCGCGCGATCGTCGACCGACGAGCGTGGGCGGGTCGATCGAGCCCATCACCCGCGAGGACGATATCCTCGGAGAAATGTTGGACGAACAGGCGGCGAGACGACCTACGGCATCGATACCGATTTCCTGGTGGCCTGCGAAATCATCGATCATCCGTTTCACGCCGCGGC
>Ga0180430_10000545_pt1 | contig 40662 bp, 35 predicted proteins | sample SS_ome_9_FD_132999 | JGI IMG/M metagenome (GOLD analysis project Ga0180430, IMG submission 132999) | Hypersaline lake sediment archaeal communities from the Salton Sea, California, USA - SS_1_S_2 metaG | ecosystem: Environmental > Aquatic > Non-marine Saline and Alkaline > Hypersaline >...
CTAATTATAAACGATTAATAAATAATTTATTTTTTTTAGTAGCAACTCAATTATATCCTCATATACAACATACGCATATCGATACTTTTGTCTTAGTTGAAGGAAAATAAGAAATGTATCTATTTTCTTCTTTTAATCTCAACTAATAGCACAATAGATACTAATAGGATAATAAAACCAAATCCTGGTGTATCCTGTTTCTCGTTTCCACTTGTCAAATCATCAGCTGAATCATCAAGAATGACTGTTATTTGTTCTCCAAGATCCCCTTCATATTCATGACTGGGCTGTGCATCATCAAACGAATCATACTGATATGATTCACTCACACCCGTATTTTGTAGTTGAAAATCATGTTCATCGAGGAATCCTTCTCCATCTGCTGTTGAAAGGAGACTTAAAAGCTGTTGATTCGTTGTTTCAAAAGGAGCATTTGCTCTATATGCTGTTGAATGGGGTTCAATATGAATGTTTGCGTTTATGTTGCTTGGCAATGGTTGAAGATAAATCTTATTATCTGCTCGAAGGACGGTGTACTCATAATCCTCTTGTCCATCAGATGCATCAGAAACACTAATCGTATAATAGTCAACAGCATCATCAGAGATATACACAAATGAATCAGTCAATCGTGCTGCGCAACTTCTATTCGTCCGATTATAATCACGAGCAGGTCCAATAACAAGTCCTTCTTTATATGATAATGTTGTGACATTTTCAGAGAGATCAATAAATCGGTATGCTCCTGTTGCTTTGTTGGTATACTCCCATGGTTCACCAGGGTCATGTTTTCCATTACCCTGCCGGGTATCAGCAAAGAATCCATGAAGAGCAAAAAGCTCATCGATTTTCTCAGCATCTAATGGTTTCGCTTGTTTGAATGCTTTATAATACTCATAGAAATCAGCACGTTTTACTTTTAGTATCTCCCAAATTGTCTCAATAGAATAATACAGAGAATCACCAGGTTCATTGTCATTATCATACAGATCCCATAGGAGTGATGCGACCGCAAATTCCTCATCTTTTCCCATCCCATCCCAGGGCCGATAATTTTTTTCCATGCTACCAAAACCCGCATAGATATGAGAATCATCTTGACTAAGCTCATCAGATATAACGAGAGCCATAAATTCAGCAAAACCCTCCATAAAGGAATCCGCAGTACTCGGATTCAAAAACCCATTATGATTCTTATTGCCTGGAAGCTTATCACCCTCAGGCCATGCCCCATAGATGTCATACATTATATGATGAGAAAACTCATGATATTCTCGGTTCTTCGGCCGATCAGTATCTCCTATGGATGCATCACTTGCTGCAATGAGAATATCGGAGTTATCAGGTGAATATAAGGTTTTTCCATTTGTGTTTCCCACCCAAACCGTAACGGGGAGTTTATAATCGAGGGTAAGATCAAGCACACGTAAATAAAAATCAACTGCTTCATGCATATGATAATAGATCACGCCCATATGCTTCATATCCTCTCCAGAGTTCATATTTGTAATCCAGGTATGATCCCCCGGTTTGGCATCAATATTGAAACGAACCTCAGGATTCTCATCTTTTTCAATAGTGAATTTTTTCCCAGCTACCGGTGTTTTATATGAATTACCCTGATGTCTGAATTGTAAATCAAAATAATTCGATCCATCACGTTCATATTGAAATCCAACAGCGAGGATTGCTTCAACCCCTTCATTTCCTGGTTCAATTCCTTCAAGAGGTAATTTAAAGGATCCATCGGCGTCTGTGGTTCCTTCAATAGCTTTTCCATCGATTAATACCCTCAGTTTACAATAGGGTAGGGGATTTGCAAACGCATCAGTCACAGAACCATAGACATAGAGCTCTTCGGGTTCCTCTGGTTCTTCTACAATTTCATCACGATCATACAAGGAATACTTATGTATAAGGGGGTAGGATGGTTCAAATTGCTCATTTGACGTTAGCATAAAACTACTGATAGCAGATTTTATCTCTGAAACACATTGCTCTAACTCTGCATCACCTTGACCTGCAGGTAATCGGACATACCGGCTTGCCTCAACTATTAAAATACCACTATTCTTTGGATACATATCCGCATACAAATAATATTGAATGCTCACATAATCATACTCATATCCTTCTCGTTGCGGTGTATAATATAAGATTTCAATAGCATTATCTCCAGTGATGCCACCAAGAGATCCAATGCTTGTTGCTTCTTTTCCTCGAAAGCTCTCAAAACTTTCAGTCATTTCTGAAAGATCTAAATAAAAATTCTCTACTTCAAGTTTAATCGAATACGTCTCGGTATAGGTAAATGTTCCTTCAGATCCAATATATGGAGTTTCTTTTTCCTCTGCATATGAATACCATGCAGCAAATGCATCTGCATGTGTTTCATCCTGAGTAAAATCTACACGCGATGGGGGTGTTGCCTCTGCAACTGAGGAGCCAACAACAAAGGATCTTCTCACTCCACTAACATATTTATAACACACAATACAACCATTTACTGTATCACTGCAGAGCAATGAATTATATTCCCTATGACAATTATAATCACGATATTCAGAATCATCAGAATATGTATCAGGAAATTCTGAACCAGGAATAATCTCTGCTTGGACAAAAGAGACGCTTATCTGAGATATTGATCCTGATCTATCAATTGGTCGAAAACCAAATTGAATAGTTTTTTGACCATTATATCTCATGGCTCCTGTGAACATTCCACTAGAGGTAGATACAACTTCATCTGACCCTATAGAGTATGGATAACAATTACCTGTTTCAATGATGACATAATTTGCCTGTTTTTGAGTGATTTCATCATTAATGTATACAGTTGCCTCAACAGGGTTATTGATATAAATTTCATCTGGAATATCTAGGAATAATGGATCACTTTTTTTTGTTGCATCATATTCATCCCATTCCTGTGAACTTACAATCATCATATTTGATAATAAAAACATACTAAGTACAAAAAATATCATTTTCTTCTTCATGAGTGATATCTCCTAAATCTTTTTTCTAAATTAAAATTTGTAATAGTAGTATTATTTATATATGTATCTTAAATAAAATTAAAATTTAAGGAAATAAATTAAAAATAAAAATGGAAATATTATCAAATATATCATTTAAATTAGATGGATAAATGAACAAAAAATGATATTAAAGAATACTATTTTATAAAATCTAGTTTTCATTATTATAAGATTTTCCATTGGAAATGATATTTAATAGATGATTTATAGATTATGTTGGAGGTAATAATTAAAGATTATTTTACTGATGAAATTATTGAATATTGTGAAATGAATCATTGTAGATTAAATTTATATATTAAATTATATAATATTATTTATTGATGATTCTAAAAGATAATAAAAGCATGATTCTTATAACAATTTTTTTAGTACTATCATTGTTTTTTACTGGTTGTACTGAAAATCAAAGCAATCCTCTTACGAACAACGATATCCCACAAGATGCGTATCTTCATTATGAGATAGGAATGAAAAACTCATTTACAGTTAATACGTCGGGTGGAAATTTTGCACTTTTTGATGATGCTGTTAAGATGAATGTTCTTCCAAGAGCAATCAATGAAACGGTTGAAATAACGGTTGAATCAATTAACAACCCGGTTGATGATCCCAGTCTTATAATGTTTTCATGTTTTGAATTTGGACCAGATGGAACCACATTTAAATTTCCAATAGATCTTATCATTAATTATGATCAACATAACTTACCAAAAGGTGTTGAAGAAACTGATATCCAGATTTATGTACTAAATGGAGATACTTGGGAAGTCATTGAAGATAGTTTTGCTAATGATGTGATGAATTGGGCGGTAGCGAGTGTTTCTCATTTTTCTATGATGGGATGTGCAGCGGTGTTGCCATCAAGTGATGAAGAGGTAGAGGGCGCTGATGGAGGGGACGACTCAAATGATGAGAATAATTCTGCACAGATTTGGTTTCAACCAACTATGGAAGTTGGATATTATAATTATAAAGGGCCTGGTTGTGGTCCTAAATTTGAAGGAAAATATAGTTTTACGGATCATATATCCTATGCTTTAATTTATTGGGATCCTATATCATATGTTCAGTATTATGAATTAAAATTCGAATTTAATGGAAACGCTCCTAAAGAAACAGCACCTTCATGTGATTTTAGGGACTGGGGAAACTATTGGTGTACCACTGAAACACCTTATTTCCCAAAAGAAGGGTATATCTATCATCTAGGAGGCGACGCGAATATTGAGGGATATGCTGGAACATTTGATAATGATGGCATAGGGAAATGTTCCTATGTTGATGATGATGGTGAGATGAAAGATGTCATTTATTATCGGTTTTGGCCTGAGGGAAAACATGGATTTCTCTTTTTTACAGTACACGATCAAGTCCAAGATGAAGAAAAACTAGCTGATTTTGAGGTAACAAACCTGGTTAATGATATGAACGCCTTTACAGAGGCGTATGTGTATGGCTGGGATATATGGTTAAGAGGGGTAACTGAGACACAAGGATGAAGCCCAATTGGATAGATGAAATATGAATTTTCTTCAAGTACTTTATATAAAATCAAAAGGTGGAACATGAGACATACCAAACTCATTCTTATACTAGCAATTTTTTTATTAACCATTGTATTAGCAACAATATCAGCTGATGAAAACCGAATTTCCACCGAGGGTTTAATTGCCCACTATGAGTTTAATGAAGGAACTGGTGAAATCCTTCATGATCGATCTGGTAATACTCGTAATGGTATCATCTCTGAAGCAATATGGGCTGAGGGAATATCTGGAAACGCGTTGGAGTTTAATGGAAGAACTACGTCTGTAAATTTACCTGCGTCAACCCTTGGAAATTGGAATGCATTAACATATGCATTTTGGATGAAAGCACCGCAATACTCAGGATCAGGTTGGCCAGCATTCTTTGGAAGCTATACCACCAGCTATACCTACAACACATGCATCTGCATATCACAAAACACTGAAACCATCCACCTGGAAATTGATACAGATACCGGCAATTATGAAACAAATGGGGAGATACAAATTCCCTGGGATAACTGGGTTCATGTAGCATTGGTCTATGATGGATCTTCTTTAACAGAATATATAAACGGCGTACAAGGAAAATCGATTCCTGCAACGGGGTATTTAAAAAATGTAACTGAATTACACATCGGCCAACTTGGAAACAACAGATATTTTTTTACAGGCGTAATCGATGAGGCTTACATCTATAGCAGAGCACTATCCTCCGCTGAAATAAAACAATTATACGACTATGGAGCATCATTATCATACTCTTCTATTATGAAAGAAAACAATGCAATAGAAAATAGTCCGTTAAATACAATTTTATCAAAAGAAGCAATACCTCTTGCAGCAACACTAATAACAATTGTAACCATTGGTCTTTGGAACCTCTTTGGTAGCGTTATCATAGATTTTCTCAGTGATTATTCAAGTGAAAAAATCATAGACTTCAAAGAATATAAAAAAAAGAAATCAAAAAAATCTGACACGTTTACAATACCTTATATTCAACTTACAAAAACTGAAATTTTCAACATCATTATTGCAGTTATCGTGTTTTCCATTGCATTAAGCTGGACCTGGGGAACAAGTATTCATGAAATACTTACTCTATTTCTCATAAATATCATTATCATAGGTGTTCTCTTTATCTTCCGAGAATTGCTCCGTGTTCATTATTCCACTAGACTACATCTTCAAACCAATCATATCCTCTGGCCATTTGGCGCAATCCTTACATTAGCAAGTACATTTCTTGGAAATACTTTCTCTCTTGCATCATATACTACTGCAGAAAATGAAGAAGATGGAAGATATGCACAGATGTTATTTAACTCAAACATTATTTTTTATAGTATAGCCCTTGTAACTTTCATCATACATCTTCTGATGCCTTTCGTTGTTTTTCAAATGATTTTTATCTTTTTGATCATGACACTGACCATTGAAATGACTCCAATAAAACCAATGGATGGAGCAATCATTCGAACATGGAACATAAAAAAATGGATAAGTTTCTACATTATCATTGTAGCATCCTATGTCCTTATGCTCTTTATTTTATAAATACTCAATTGGAAGTACTATTCATTTGAATGACTGGAAACATGAGATGACCTATATTTGAAAATTTATCTTCTCCTCCAACAGCAACTATTTATATTTTCATTTATTATCTCTCCTTTATGAAAGCAAAAATTATACTATTGATGTTACTGGTTGCTTTTCTTTTATCTGCTGGATGTATTGAGGAACCAGCGCCTTCAAACAACGGAGGAGCAAACGATGATACCAATGGAGGGAATAATAACGATAACGAAGGTGATGATGATCAGACAATTACTGCTGGGTGGTATCTAAAAGAAATAGTTGATTATGGTGATCCTGATACCAGTTCATCTGCATCACAATATGGTATTACCTATGCACGAGGTGATGTCACCACAAATCATTATAGTGCTGATGGAAAATATGAACTCACTGTTAGAACAACCTGGACTGCACCACCAGAGTATATCGCTGAAGAAGAGGAAATCTCTATACAAGTGACAAAAGAAGTCATTATCCTAGAACTCTTATTATTAGGATATTATGACTCAACAACCATATCAATTGATAATTACACCATTGAACCTGGTTTTGCAACTTCTAGTAAATACATTTTTACTGATGCAACATATGGCGATACCCTAAGTGTTGGACAAGGAGATACACCAGATACCATAAAAACTGCAACATTTACCGGGCCCGCTCCAAAATCTGATGGACCATATGATCAACAGTTTGGTCTGATAGTAATCATAGCAAATGGTCCAACATATGGTATCAAATACATTTATGAATGGAGAGAATAAAAAGAGAAAACAACTCTCCTCACTTTTCCTTTTTTAATTCTCTTAATATCAAATTCAATTTTTTATTGATTTCTTTAGTATAGTTCCGAATCTCATGGATTGCTAAGATTGTAATAATAAAGATTATTACAAATATTAATCCAATGAATCCTAGGAAATAATCTAATACTACTGATTCCAATGACATACAATCATATCTAAATAGATACCATATAATTAATAATTTTTATTTTAAAAACAAATCATATGATATCACATAGTTTTATTTACCAATTTTTAAGGGTATGGTAGTAATGCATTATCTCATTTCACAAATAAAATAACTATCAATTAAAAAAACATAAATTACAATTCATAAATATTTTATCATATATTATTTAAATAATCCATTAATTATTGAACCATTTTTTACAAAAATATAAATAACCAATCTTTCTTATTTTAGTAATAATCTTTACTCAAGTTCATTTATCAAGACCGCCGGCTGTCTTCTATGAGGTTGATTAAACTATGAAATACACAAGAAAGATTCTTAGGGTATTTGCTGTGTTTGCAACAATTATTGTATGTGCTGTTTCATTTCATCCAGCAATTGATCCCTTTTGGGATATTGTATTTTCAGAAGAGAAGGATAATTATCTTTTCATCGGTGATAGCGTTACCGCTTCAGAATACGTGTATTTAGACTATCCAACAGATAATCAAACACAATTGAAGGATCATGTCTTTGAACTCATAAAAAAAACACCATACAATCACCGTACTGATACTGATGAAGATGGAATATATGATGTTGTTGAACGTGTAATTGGCACAGATTACACTAATCCTGATTCAGATTTCGATCAACTCAATGATTCATTTGAAATTTTTCATTTCCTAGATCCCTTACTGCCTGATTCAAATTATGATGGATTAGGTGATTATTTTGAGGTGACAAATGTTTCACTTGATATTGACAATGATGGCATTCTCAATCAGTGGGATTGGGATAATGATGGAGATGCTGTTGCGGATTCATTGGATATATCCCCGTTTTCAACATCACAAGTCAAAGAAGAATATAATTTTTCAGTTTCAACAAATGGGAAGCCTACCTATCTTAACTATCAGATTCAACCAAAAGAATATGAACACTTGCGATTACCTGCACAATCATGGGATTGGCCAGAGGATCATGAAGGGTTGATGAAGGATTATAATGGTTCAGATGATGATATTTTCATTACTCCCTTCCTGGAAATGACATTTGATGCAGATTTTATTATACGATCCGCATCCTCAAATGCTTGTATAGGCACTAATCAATCACCTCCAATGAATACTACTCTATCTACATATGCATATCAAGGAACTGAACATCAGCATTGGGAGCTTATTGAAACCACCGGAGGATATTACAAAATCATTTCCTCAGCAACAAGCCTCTGCATTGAACTGCAAAATGCAAGTATGAGCAATCATTCCAAGATAGTTCTTGGTGAATATGAAGGATATGAGCATCAACAATGGATGATCCAACTTGAAACAAATAATACCTATACCATTATTTCAAAACATTCAGAACAATGCATTGAAATCGAAAACACAAGCATAAATGCCACAAGCTCTATTTTTCAACATATTCCACTAGACAAAAACGAGCAACAGTGGTATCTTGAATCCGTTGGAGATATCCTTCCAACGCAATTAGATCTCCTCCAATATGGAAGTAGTCTAAATCTCAACAAAGTAAGTATTCCACTCTCACCAGTTCAAGATGTTGGATCACCAGTCGCATTTCAAGGTAAATTTTTTTATAATAATTCACAACCGGTTCAACTGACTCATAACGCCAAACTTCTCTGGATGGTGAATGGAAAAAGCGATAAAATAATGCGAGCAATGCGAACCAAATCAGATCAATATATCACGATTTGTAACACGTCTTCTTATACTATCTCGACAAATGGAAATGACCTCACAGATCTCTCTAGTTTTGAATTTGTTGATCTTGGTGACATGAAATATGCAATAAAAGCAGCAAATGGCTATTATCTTAGTGTCATCAATGATACAAACAATACGATTTCTGCGAATAAAACAGACATTAATGATAATGAGATTTTTGAGATGATTGCCATTGGTGCAAACACCATCTGTTTCAAAGCATACAATGGAATGTATATCAGTGCGGATAATGATGGAGGCTTTCATCTTACCGCGAATAAAAACAACATTGGAGCTTGGGAAAAATTCACCCTCGTTGATTTAGAATATGAACCAGAGATCGTTTCCCTAGTGCACTATTATGAGGATTTCAAAATAACAGGAATAAATATCCAAGAAAACCATGGATCACATATACAATTATTTTATAGCGCTGATCTTAATCAAACATTAAAAGCAGGTATTGCACTTAGTTACGAGTTTCTCAGAAGTCAGCAGCCATTATCTGATATGACTGATGTCCTTGTTTCAGATGCGGTCAGCGTTAATACAACGAATTATTCCTCATTTATTCATCAGGATCAAGGACTTGCCGTTATCATTGGAACCTATATTCCCCAGGTTACTGATCATTTGAAAAATATGACCAATGATACCACCATGCCTTTTATCACTTGTATCGAGGATCAATTTGCAACTGTATCAATTAACAATCTGACACACGATCTTGATGATGCAATTGAAATTAGTGTATCTGATGGAACGATTACAACAGTAAAATCACTGAAAATGAGTTGGTATAATACCTCATCCTCAACGCCTGTTGAAGTCGAAACACTTTTTGATGAAATGCAACAATGGGGAACACAGTTAGGATTCAATGAGACGGATGATGCAATTCTTACTATGATTGCGCTTGCGATTACTTGGAATGTAGGGGAATCACTAGTAACAGAAATAGGGGGGATTCCTACTGATTTTTCTTTACCTGAAACAACTGATGTCATTAGTATTTTAACTGATTATGTATGGACTTCAGTAACAGGTTTAGTAGATCTCACTTTGGCGATTAAAAAGGGTATTGAACGAGGATATTCCTTTTTGAAATATACCATTGATATCTTAAAATCAATTACAAAATCAATGAAAATACAATCGGGTCTTGGAAAACTCATCAAGGGTATACGAGCAATCCAACAGGTGTTAAATGGAGCAAAAGCATCAAAATTTTTTTCCATGCTTGATCGGCTAGGCCCATGGTTTTTAGTTATCGATTTAGTCATTACCGCAGGTATTGCCTGGTACCTCTGGTTCTCTATTGCCATTGATCAAGGCTGGACAGATTTTGGGGTAATATTAGCATTTATTGTTTTTTATGCCTATGTGATTTATTCACTTGCAATTATTGGAATTGGTCTCATCTTTCCAATCCTGGCACTTATTTTTGTGATACTTGATCTCATCTTTGATTTCTTCGGTAAATTTTTAGAATGGATTATAAGTATTTTTACTAAAACTACACCACTTAGTAATGTTGATCTTATCTTCAAAGGATCTCCCACGCTTGACACCTTTGATTATGACAACAATGGACTAGATGAAGGCGATCGTATCGAGTTTCAAACACAGGTCGTAGCAGTTGTAAATAATGCACATTCCATCAATGATTTGCAGAATAGCTATATTATTCCATCATTAACCTTATCTGTTCCTCCAGGAGTTTTATGGAATACAACCAGTACCATCCTTGATACTGAAACAGATGATACGACCTATAGAAATACAACATATGATCTAGACGTCTGGGTTGAACCACCGCGAATGGTTAATTTTCCCATGAATATTCAACTCCAATACTCCTATAAAATCTACTATGAGGAATGCGTATGGTTCTTTGGATGGTGGTGTGATCGAGAAAGTAAAAGTGAGACAAAAACAACTGATATTACGACATTATATTTTGATATATTACCAAAGGATCTCTATGATTTTATAGATTGGAAGGAGATAGCCTCAATAGATGTTGATGGAGATGGTATTTGTAATGACAAAGAAATCGAATATATGGCGAATCCTTGGAGGTATGATACAGATGGAGATGGCCTCTGGGATGGATATGAAATTGAACACGATACATTGCCATATATCGCAGATACTGATGCTGATGGGTTAACTGATGGGTTGGAAATACGATTAAAAACAGATCCAAATAAGATGGATACAGATAATGACGGGCTCTCAGATTATGAGGAACAACGTGGCTGGGAGATCAGCTTTCTATATTTTGGAAACAGTATGAAACGAACGATACATTCAGATCCACTCAAGTATGATAGTGATGAGGATGGTTTAAATGATCTGCAGGAATACATGCGAGGGTTAAATCCATTGTCCAATGATACCAATGGAGATATGATTCTTGATAATAATGAAGGGATTATTCCATCATATGGTTTTGTCACATCCATTGATTTTAATGACAAAGGAAACAGTATTCGTGTACTTCCCAATGAAACAATTCATACAACTGTTTCATACCGATTCATTGGAGTAAACTGTTCTTCAAATGAACCAGCTAACCTTACACTCACAGCTGTTGTACAATGGACAAATGACTCAACAAATGAAACAGACTACTACACCATATGTAATGAGACAACGCAAATCAACACACTTGTTAGAAATGAAACCTCCTTTGCATTCAACGCATCAGCGTCCGAAGGCACATATCTGATCTATTATTTTGTTGATTGGAGTTGTTATGGAACAATGCCGCCTCCCCCACAAAGAGAACTTCTTGGAATCATTGAAGTAAACCATACCATAAACAGTACAACAACCTGGAAGTGTAATGCCGTAGGAACCGATACAGATAATGACGGTATAATCAATATTCATGAATCCACTGGGTGGTCAGTAACCTATACGGATAGCACTGGGACCTATACTATCCCGGTAAGCAGTGATCCCTATATGATGGATACTGATTCAGATGGACTCATTGATTACTTTGAACATAATTGTTTTGAAAATGCTACAAACCCACGAAACCCAGATACCGATGGCGATGGGTTAACCGATTCAATAGAACAACTCTATGGGACTAATCCACTCAATTATGATACTGATGGCGATGGTCTTGATGATCAGATGGAACGAAGCTTCCGAAGTAACCCATTAGAAACTGATACTGATAATGATGGGTTATCAGATCAAATAGAGTTTACTCTTTTATCAAATCCAAATCATAATGACACGGATCATGATGGGCTTAATGATTCCATGGAATATCTGTTCCAATCAAGTTTACTGCTCCCAGATACGGATGCTGATACACTTTTTGATATTGATGAATATAGATTAGCCTGTAATCCCAATGATAATGATACTGATGATGATGGTTTAATCGATGGATATGAGGTACTTATAGGGACCAATCCAACAAATAATGATACCGATGATGACGGTCTCTTTGACTATGATGAGACATACTGGCAAACTGATCCATTCATAAAGGATACCGATAACGATAGTGCTCTAGATGGATCTGAAGTGTATTATGGAACTCATCCAAAAATCCCAGATTCAGACTTTGATGGAACACATGATTTTGATGACTACGATTCATATGCTGCTCATGTGAATCATGTTGTGATTGCTTCTGATGTTACGGATAAAACCCTTGCATTTGAACAACATCTTTCCCAATATACAAATGTCACTTCAGTTACTGCAGAAACATTTCACTCACACAAAGATTATAAAACAGCACCATACATCGTACTCATCGGTCGACCTGATGCAGGAAATGAAACCATTGGTAATATCTCTAAAAATATATTGCTTTCCTCTGGAGAAAATATATCAAAGATACTTCATTCCGATGATTACAGATTTTTCCTAACCTATGGAGTATGGAATACAACCCAAACAGTTATCATCCTTACCACACCCTATAGATCAGATCATTGGATTGTGTTAAATCTTCTTAAAAATATGCAAAAAACAATTACAAGTAACACAACAGTAACAATTGATTTTCCAACCCCTCGAAAAATGTTTGATACGGACCTTATTGATGAACTTGGTTGCTATCTTCGCGTTTCACTTGATCAAAGCGTGATTCCAAGCATCACCCTCACGCGCTATAATACTTCCAGTTGCCCTCAACCTTTAAATTCTGCAACAGGGCTAAGATCATCACATAAATCAATGGGAATATTTTTGGAAATAAATGTCAGTGATTCAATCCAAAATGATACACGTGAATGCGTCAATGAATCATGGATTCTTTGTTACTATACTGCAAAAGACCTTGATCGAACCGGTGATGGTGATGGAAATGATATTGGAGATATACAGGAAGACCGGATCTTCCTCTATGTTTATAATGAAACAAGCATGAAATGGATACAACTTATTGATACGATGGACTGGGTACTTGAAACAGGTGTTGATACAACAAATACAAAGATATATGGTCAAGAATATGAAGGATATGTCTGGGCACGTGTGACACACTTTTCACTCTTTAGTCTCGCAGGAAACTTGAGAGAATCTTCAGGAACAAAAAGAGTTGTATTTCCACCAAATGCAGTTATCGAATCCTCAGAGACCAGCTGCTATGTAAACACTGATATTATTTTCAATGCCTCAAAGAGTACTAGTGAAACAACTATACAATCCTATCAATGGGAGTTTGGAGATGGACAGAGTGCCACGGGAGAACTAGTTACACATCAATACCTTTTACAAGGAACCTATACAGTAGAGTTACTGGTTACGGATGACGCTGGTTTAAAAGATCAGGCAACTGTTTTAATAAACGTAACTCAACCAAATACTCCACCCACAGCACCGTATATTGAAGGAGAAAAAGAACTACAGGTGAACAAATCAGCGGTTTTTTCATTTACATCAATTGATATAGACAATGATACCATCCGCTACCATATCGACTGGGGGGATACATCACAAGATACCACTTCTTTTGAAACACATAATACCACTATTACGATGACGCATCAATGGAACCATACAGGATATTACGATATACAAGTCTATGCAACAGATGAGAATAACGCATCATCACAAATGACCTCATTTATTGTGTTTATTGATGTTGCACTATTATGGGTTGATGATGAATTAACAGGATGTCTCATCGATATGCAGGGTGATGGGATATATGATGTGTTTTACAATAATGAAACAGCAAGCGAAATCCCTCTTACTCAGGTTTCAGAAACACAATATACTATAGACACTGATGCTGATGGAATCACTGATTATCAAATAAATATTTTAACAGGAACATTAACAACATATGAACATAAAGAAACAGAACCTGAATCTTCTAGCTATATGATCATAGTATTTGGATTTCTCATATTACTTCTTGTTGCATTGATATTGGTTCTAAAAAAAAGTAAGAAAAAAAATAAATGAGGGTAGTATACGATAAAATTGAAAATTAATGGAAATATGCCTATTAGATTTTTCAATATTAAACTTATATAAATACAAAGATTAAGATTTGAACGCGTTTATACTGGTTATTATTTGTCATTCATTGTAGATATGAATAATGTCTCTATTTATCTATACAACTATTTCTAATTTTTTTGTTCAAATATCGAATATCAATTCATATTATTAGCATTTTGCATTACCTAAGTTCAATTAAATTTAAATATAAGTAGTATATATTTATAATTGGAGGAATTTTATGAAACATACTATATGTCTACTAATAAGTTTCCTATTGTTGTTTTCAATAGGCAACTCTTTTTCAATTGCACACGAAAACAACACCATATATGTTGATGATGATGGAGGAGCAGATTACACGACTATTCAAGATGCAATCGATGCAGCAATAGATGGTGATACAATCTTTGTGTATGAAGGAGTATATTATGAATCCCTTACAATAGAAAAATCACTTCACATACAAGGAGAAAATAAACATGAGACAATCATAGATAAAACAAATGATTCAAACATTCATATTGTCTCGATCAACCATCCAAACGTACATTTCGAAGGATTCACCTTAATTGATACCGATGAATTATTTATTGATGCTGCAGCAGTTATCTCTGTGAAATCTGATAACAATATTATTGAACATACTATAATCAAAACAAATCTCTACTATGGAATAAAGATTCATCCTCAAACAAAAGAGAATACAATACAACATAATTACATCACAAGTTTATTTGCATGTATACGACTTGAAAAATCATTGAATAATCATATCTTCAATAATTACATGGTCGGACGAAACACTGGGATGGATGCACACTATGCTTTTAACAACATCATCGAAAGAAACCACTTTGAAAATAAGGGTATTGGTGTTTTTTTCGTTGCGTGTCATGGGAATACTTTTTCACAAAATAATTTCATCAATTATGGAGACGATGTGTATCTTCAACCACATGTGAGTTGCAATACATGGGAGAGTAACTATTGGCAGCATTATCAAGAAACACTACCATTTTATATCGTCACTCTTCGCCATATACCATTTACAGAAATACCACTTGTTTTTTGGTTTGATATCTTACGAATAGATTGGAATCCAGCCAATGAACCATATGATATCAGTGAGGTGATGAAGTGAAAACAGTGAGTAAGAGTATATTGGTCATTGGTCTAATCATTATAATCCTATTTAGTAGCAGTTCAATAGCATTATCCGGTGATAAAACAGGTACTATGAAGGAAACTAAAGATGCAGATTTTGATACAATACTCTCAAATGCACTTGAAAAAAACTATTTCACCATGTATGAAATCGCTGAACTCGGGCAATCAGCTTGGGGGATATCCACTGCGGATTTTAATAATGATGACTATCTAGATTTTGCTGTAGCATCAACCACTAGTCCATTTAATTACTCAAGTATATCTATTTTCTATAATGATGGCTCCCTTGGATTTATACAAGAAACAATCTATGAATTTCACGAGGGTTACATCGATTCACTTGTTACTGGAGACTATGATAATGATGGCGATATTGATGTACTGTTTAGTTATTCCCAAACACGGATCTCACGTTATATTCGAGGAGTTATTTGCCTCTTATTAAATGATGGAACAAATCATTTCGGACAGAGAACCCTTGTTTCAATTCGTGGATTTGGATTATTTGGACGATGGGAAAGCCGTATCCATCCAAAGATGAGCTCTGCCGATTATGATAATGATGGTGATCTTGATTTTTTAGTTGGAGATAACAGTGGAAAAATAGAGTTTTATACAAATAATGGTGATGCAACATTTAGAACAAAAGGGATTGTGTTTAACTATGATGTTTTAAGTTGGGGGGTTGCCTCTGCTGATTTCAATAATGATGGATTCATTGATTTCGTGGTATCAGCTGAAGAGAGACATGCATTGGGAAAAATCGGGCATTATTTTATAAAATATAACACTGGTGAACCAGAGTGTTTCACCTATGGTTTAGGTGAAGAAATTGCTAATCCAGGGAGCACATCTGGTCTGGCAGCATTAGATTATGATACTGATGGGACCATGGATGTTATTGGAGGCCCTGGTCTTACGCTCTATACCAATCAAAATTCGAAATATAACCGGTTCTATATGGGAACATTACCTGAATCCTCCAATGGCTATATGGATAGTATTCATGCAGGTGGTGTCACCGCTGGTGATTTCAACAATGATGGTATGCAGGACATTGTTACTGGTGGTATGCAAGGAGTCATACGGCTCTTTGTAAATACTTATGGATCATTTCCTCCAACAGAACCTATCATTGAACCTCAATCATATAGATTTGAAGTAAATGAAACCTATGAATATACTTTTACTATTGCAGATATCAACAATGATGAAGTATCACTTTTCATTAATTGGGGGGATGGAACCAATAGTAGTTGGTTAGGGGGCTTTACATCTGGTGAAACAGTCACTGTATCACATACATGGTCAGCATATGAATCCTATACTATCCAAGCTAAAGCAAAAGATAGTACTAGCAGGGAAAGCGAGTGGTCAACACTTACCATAAGCCCCCAAAAAAACAACATCATCACAAGTGAAGATGGATGGAATCTTGTTTCAATACAAGGCAAATGTAAAGGATGGAGTGTTGGAACGATACTACATTTCTTTAACCTCTGGGCAACTCCTCAGCCCATGTGGTTATTTGATGTAACTCTTGATACAGAAATTCGAATCAATGGAGAATTAATTCCATTGGAAGAGGTTTCGAAAATCTGTTTGAAAGGTTTTATTGGAACATCATTTTTCCCATTTGAATGGAGATTGTATGAGTTACAAGAGATTGAACCGCCACATGATATCACGGTATTTGGCATCAGTAAAGAAATTGTGATAAAGGAGGCGATTTAGAATGAAACATAGAGTCCTTTCTGTCATTATAATAGCATTATTATTTTCTGCATCTATACCCCTAATTTCTGGAGGAGAGGATATAACCGATGATAATGATGAGAAAACAACCGTATTCATCCAAGGAGTTTCTTATCAGTATAAATTCGGTTCATTTCTTCATATTGGAAAAATCTGGTGGTGCCCAAATCATAATATCAAACTCGTCTTTGATGTTGATGATTCCTTTGTATTTTCCATTGATGGTGAAAAACAAACCATATCTACTGATCGGGTGAGTATTTCCATGGATGGATTTTTTGGGATAGCACCAACCCTACATTCATTTTTAACAAGTGATACTATCAGAGTTTATGGCGTGTGTGATACTATAAATGTTACAGAAAAATTAAGTAAAAAATAGAGGGAAAACATATGAAAAAGAATACCATTGTTATACTACTAATTTTGACAAGTATCGTAGTAGTACCCGTTTTTTCAGCAGATCAAAGCACTGATTCAGGTGTAGAATTCGAAGTGGGATTATATCCATCAGTTGGAAATGGATTAACCATGCAAGGACTTGAAATCGCAGTGAAAAACATAGGTGATACAACAGCGCATAATGTAACCCTAATAGACCTCAATATCGAAGGAAATGTTTTATATAACAACAGAGAAGCTGCGTGGTATCGAGATGTAGAACCAGGTCATACCCTCATTAATTCCCCTTATAGCCTTTTACTTGGTTTTGGGATCTTCAAAGCAACAATAACGGTTACTTGTGATGAGGGAATCACCGGCACGGGAACGGGCAATGGATTAATACTCGGAGCCCTAATATTGGTTCCATAGAGACCATGGAGGGATAAAAAAACATGAAAAAGAAAATAATAACCATATTAATCATTGGACTCTTCATAGCATTATTATTTCCGATGAGTAGTACAGCTGATGAAACAAAAGAAAATAATGATGACGTTGAAATAAAAGTATTCGCAGGACTCATCAGACGTAATACTGAGAGCAATATTGGTTTTGATATCTGCATCTGGACAATGAATAACAAAGAAGAACCAATACAGGTAGAATTCACATTTTCAGAGGTGACTCCACGATGGTGGGAACATGTAACATTCAATTATACTGCACCTGTTGGAGAAAAGATTGTAACATTTGGCCCTGGCTTAGTCAATGGTTTTTTCCAAATGCAAGTCACCATAGATGATACAACGGTAACAAGAAGAGGAATGATTGTTAGTGGATTAGTGATTCTACGCCCCATCATTGAGTTACCAGAATGGAGGGAAAACATCTTATGAGAAAAATAGTACTGTTACTCATAAGTCTCATCATATCTTCTACCCTAATACCAGTTATTACTGCAAACAATGAGTCTACTACTGATTTTAATCTCAAAGTAGAAATCGAACCATTCAGAAAAGTATTTCCTCATATGTACACTCTACTAGTCAAAGCTCAATTTGATTGCTCCTATTACTGCGAAGAAGGAACATATACTGGAGGAGATACTTTTACATTTCAAGTCATACGGCTAGCGGACAATGAACTAATCTACTCTAAAGAAAAGGAAATGGAACAATTATTAAACGCGGGTTCAGGAGCCGGTATCATCATTGATTATTCCTGCTACTCAGGTATTAGAAAATTCATATCTTTCTATGAAGCAAAAATAATTCTAAATATCAATGATTCAGACCAAACTGATAACGAAGCATCCTGCTACTTCATCGTCATTGACAATATTTAGAACAAACCATACTTTTGAAAGATATTCAATTGAGATACCAATGGAGAAATCTTAAACATTTGAGTTGTTTGGGGAAATTCCATCGTATGGTCAAATTAAAATATTCCAGGAAGGATTTTCCTTTTTTGTGAGAATGTAATGACATTAATATTATGAAATTTGGACTAAACTTTTTTTGTTTTTTTAAGAGCCATTCAATGCAGAATAAAGTCGTAAATATCATTTTTTTTATAAAGTACGATTTGTGTATCATATCCTGAGTTTTTGAGATAGTACTTTAAAGGCAAGTGGAGCATCATATTCCTTTATTAAAATAAACGTATCTTCGCGAACACCCATCACATGAGGAACATTAATGCCCTCAAGTGCAAGGGTATGAAATAGTAATGCAAACCAACCTGGTGTATGCTCGATTTCTTTTGAGCTTTTAATATGGATGATTGCAAACCCATATTCAATTTTTTTAAATGTAGTTTTTTGTGCAATTGATTCTTCTAGAAAAAAGAGATAGCCACTTGGTGTTTTTGAATATGCAATTATAGGTATATGAATGAAATCACAATGATGAAGGGTTGCTATTTTACTTTGAACAAAGATCCGAGCATGACGCATGATTTGAATGATTTGTTCCTGGCTTTTCGATCGCTTATGCTTGAAGCGGTTACTTATTCGTATAATGGATTGCTTTACCGCATCATTATTTTTCAGATGTAATTCCCTACAGATCTTCCGAGACAATGCACTATAGTTAATGATTCCTTGTTCAAGCGCCTCAATGATATAGGGTTTTTTCTCGATATATGCAGATACTTGTTTTGCAATAGAAATACTATTTTGTTCCATTTGATACACATATGTTTTTATTTGATATAAATGTTGATATACTATTTAAATACATGTTTACAGATATAATCACATCCATATGAAAAAAAGAATAAAAATCACAATTCTAAGTATATTAATTACTTCAATTATATTGCCCCAAGCAACAACCCACGAACAAACAACACTTTATGTGAATGATGATAACACATCAGGTCCATGGGATGGATCACTGCTACATCCCTATCAACATATACAAGATGGAATAGATGCAGCTGAGGAACACGACATCGTTTTTGTATTTTCAGGAGTATATAATGAACATATTCATATTAATTTATCAATACAACTCATCGGAGAACATGAAGAAACAACAATGATATCTAGTAATGATACAGCGGATATTATCCAAATCTATGATACCTCATCTGTTACTTTAAGAAATTTTTATATTCAACATACATATAGCTCATCAGAATATCTTGCAGGAATTCATCTAAAAAATACTAGTTATTCTCTCATAGAAAACATAACGATAAAAAACTGTTATGATGGAGTTCTCCTAAAAGGACATCATAATTACTTAAAAAATATGAGTATCTCTGAGAACAAAATTGGAATATGTTTTGGACATTACCGAAGCATAACCAATGATAATGATAATCTTGTTCAGCTAAACATACACCTCTATTCACATACTACTAATTTCATAAAAAATAATGAGATTAACAAAAACTTTGAAGCAGGTATCGATCTTTCCTTTACCACGCAAAACACCATTGAGGGAAACACCTTTTCTGATAACAACTATGGGGTCCGATTCAGAAGTAGTAGCAACAACGAAATTCATAGTAATAATTTTATAAACAATACGATTCATGCTTTTGCATTTGATGAAAGCCTGAATTCTTGGCATCATAATTATTGGGACAACTGGATTGGAATTCAATACCTGCATCTTGCATTTCTCCCTAAGATAATACCAAGTTTCCTAGGAATAAATATTGATTGGGAGCCTGCAGAGAGTCCTTATTTTTAACACTGGATTGTGAAATACTGTTAAAGAGTAGAATAAGCAATACAAAAAAGTGTATGGAATTATTGATCATTATTACTTGAGCAGTCATTTTTTTGATAGTATTCTTATAAAAAAATGTAGAATAAAAAATATTTCCCTTAATAATTTATAAAATTATTTATAACATTTTATGATTAATTTTTTTGGTAAAAAAAAGTATATGTTAACATATGAAAAAAATATATAATACAAATGTTAGTAATTGATGCTATATGATAGACCAACAACAAATTCAACCTAAAGAAATTAGATCATTGGGTATTTCAGAAATAGAGTCTCTTCCCTGGGGCTCACATATTATACATTTTTTCAGGTCAATAACTGATTTACAAGATGTCGTCACACCCTATATTATCAAAGGACTAGAACAGAATGAAATGTGCATATGGGTTATATCAAAACCACTGACCATTAAGAAAGCAAAAGAACATCTATTATCTGTTTTTCCCATCGTTGATGAATATATACATATTGGTCAACTAAAGATTCTTACAGATGTTAAAAATTATTGTCCAAATGATGAATTCAATGAGCAAAAAACCATATCAAACTTTATAGATTTTGAACAACAAGCGTTAAAGGAAAACTATGATGGTATACGTATTACCGGTACAAGTCTTTGGTGTAAAAAACACAAATGGAATGAATTAATGGAATATGAAAAAAAAATTAACAATGTGATTCATGAACGAAAAATGATTGCATTATGTTCCTATCCTTATCAAGCATGTGATTTATCAGATTTTGTTGAGGCAACAATCCATCATCAATTGGTTTTGATCCGTGTCGATGGAAAATTACAGAGCTTTTTAACGCAACAGGAATTATTAGAACGGTTAAAAAAAGAAGAAAAAAGATATATTCAACTGCTTGAATCTGAAGTAAATCAACGAACTGGTGAAATACAACATCTTCTAAAACAAAAAGATGATTTCATCAATCAACTTGGTCATGATCTAAAAAACCCCTTAGGGCCCCTTTTGAATTTAATACCGGTTCTTCAAAAGAAAACTAACGATCCAGATTGTACAATGATATTAGATATTCTTCAAAGAAACGTATATTATATGCGTAAATTAGTTCATAAAACAATTAAACTCGCTCAATTAAACTCTCCACATTTTTTATTAACAAAGCAACAGATTAATTTAACACAAGAAATCGGTGAGACGTTACTTAGAAATCAAACATCGATCCAATCAAAAAAGATCTCCATACATTTTCAAAATAAGGTCGATTTAATAGCATACGGCGATCATATACATATATCTGAGGTATTAAATAATTTAATCAATAACGCGGTTAAATACTCAAATAAAAATGGAATTATTTGTATTAACGCTTCTACTGATAATGAAAAAATAGTAATCAGCATAAAAGACAATGGTGTGGGAATATCCGAAGATCAAATGGAATTATTATTTGATGAATATTACAAAGCTGATCCTTCACGACATGATTTTGAGAGTAACGGCTTAGGATTACCAATTTGTAAGCGAATCATCCAAATGCATGGTGGAGAAATTTGGGCTGAAAGTGAAGGATTAGGAAAAGGCTCTGCATTCTATTTCAGTATTCCTTACCAAAAAGATAATGGACAACAATCGTCATGTATTTAATTCGTATAAATTTTAAAAAAAAATATGAACATAAAAAAGATTATTGATAATAAATATGCAGGGGACGAGATTTGAACTCGGTTTTACCGGTAAAATAATATTGTTTTCTCCTGTTGACTTAAATTACCAACACCATCATAATCAGCAAGTAATAATGCTATCAATAAATGACAAAATTAATTATTAATATTAACATTTAGATGCATAGATGAACAAAAAAATGATAAGTTCTCTATGCTAAGGGTGTAATGCCCATTTAAATAAAAAATGATGGTTTTAAAAAAGATTTATTAAGAATATTATGTTAATTTTTAATTAGATGGTGTTGTAAGAGATGGAAGAAACCGTTGAATCAAAGATTGCTAAAAAGTTCAAATTAGATGATAAAACCTGGATGAAACATGCTAATCCATGGAGTGTATATACAAGAACTTCAGCATTACCAATTCTTATCCTTGCAATTTGGAGCAGAGTATGGTTTGGATGGTGGTCATTACTATTTATAATAATTGCATTAGTATGGATTTGGGTTAATCCACGTTTGTTTCCAGAGGTAAAAAAGACTGATAACTGGGCATCACGTGGTGTATTTGGAGAACGTGTGTGGTTGAATAGGGATAATATTCCAGTCCCTGAACATTATAAGGTAATGCCAAATATTCTTAATGCTGTTCAAGGTGTTGGACTTATCTTTTTAATATATGGTCTGTGGTACTTTGATTTCTGGTCAACGTTGGTTGGTCTGATACTTACTATTGAAAGTAAATTATGGTATGTAGATAGGATGGTCTGTCTGTATGAGGACATGAAAGATGTTCCTGAGTATGGTAAATGGGAGAAAAAATCAGAATAATAAAAATATAAGATTGAATATCAAACAGGTTTGTGATAGATTATGATCAAGCAGGAAATTGATACTATAACTGATATCTCAGAAACTCTTCTAATTCCACTTTATTCAAGAGCTATAGAAAGCAAATCTCAAAATCCAATATTATATGATAAGAAAGCAATAGAAATAACAGATGAATTAAATAAAATATTTGAACAATCGGATTCTGTGCTCTATCAAAATCTCGCTAAAGGAAAATCACGAAAAAGAAACTCCAAAAAACTCAATGTTGCAATGGCACTAAGAACAAGAAAATTTGATAGATATTGCACATCTTTTTTAGAAAAGAATCCTAATGGAATAATAGTTGAACTTGGCTGTGGGCTGAGCACAAGATGCTCCAGGTTGGATAATAATACAGTGACATGGTATGACCTTGATTTCCCCGAAGTAATTGATATTAGAAAGGATTTTTTCAAGGAATCTGAGAGATATCATTTTATTGCATCTTCAGTCCTTGATTTTGAATGGATGAATAGAATAAAAGAAAAAAACAAAGAAATCCTTTTTATTGCAGAAGGTCTCTTGATGTATCTTCAAGAAGAAGATGCTAAAAATCTTATATTAAATTTACAAAAATCTTTTCCTGGTTGTTATCTTGCTTGCGAAGTAGTAAATTCTTATCTTGTTAAAGCATTGAAAAGAAAGATGTGGCGGAGAAAATTCCAAAGAGATTATGGGTTTGGGGAAGATACTTCATTTTATTTTGGAATAAAAGATAGTAAAGATTTTGAAAAGTGGAATCAAGGAATCACTTTTCTTGAGGAATGGACTTATTTTGATGATAAAGAAAAAAAGATGGGATGGATGAATTTGTTTGGCAAATCTAAAAAAATGAGTAAAACACAATGGACTGTATATTATCAATTGAAATAGTATAATTTGTGATAGTATCTAAATATTTTATATTAACATGGAGAGCAACTCTCTTATGATTATTTAAACATTAAAATCATATCGTATATCAGAAGAGATTGAAATGAGTAACAATGCGATGCAAAAAATTCCAGATTCATCTGCTCCATGTGGAGTTTATTGTGGCGCATGCCCATCTTTTAGAATAAGTTGCAATGGTTGTGGTTCTGAAGATAAAAATCAAAAAAGACAAAGCAAATGGGGTTGCAAATTAAGAGTTTGTTGTTTTGAAAAAAAGAATTTCAACTTCTGTTATGAGTGTGCAGAATTTCCTTGTAAAGATTATTCAAAAAAATTAATTGAATGTCACAAAGATGACAAGAGATACAAATATAGACATGAATCGTCAAACAATCTAAAAAGAATAAAAAAGATTGGAATATCAAAATGGTTGAAAGAACAAAAAACAAGATGGCAATGCCCTAAATGTGGTGGAATAATAAAATTTTATCATTATAAATGTTCAGATTGCGGTTATAAAAAACAATTATAGTAGGCTCTGATACTCAAGGGGATGAAAAATTACTCCCTCTTTTTTCAATTAATTGTTTAAATGTTTCTAATTCTTTTTTGGATTGTTTTATCATTTTACCTTTTATAAGTGGAAGTAATAATTTAAGAAGAAATATTTTACCTTTACCTGACCATTTCAAATTGATTTTTGTTTTTTTACCCATTGAATGAAGTGTTGTTTCAACCTTTGCAGTTATAACATCTCCCGAAACTTGTGATGCATATTTTTTACCAGGTTCACAATATATCATTCTATCTTCCATGATATATGAACGACCTTTCTGAGAGTAATGTAAATGAGCAATTGAACCAACTTCACCAGGTTTTCTTTCAATAACTTCAAACTTTACTAAATCTGTTTGCCAATGAACAAAATTATCAGGATTCATTAAAGCATCAACGACTATTTTAATTGGTTTGTTGATAACAGTACTTACCTCAAATTCAGTCATGTTAGTCATATAATTGAAGTAAGATAATTCTTTTAAATATATCGTTTTTATACTGTAAAAATGGTCAAAAAATGCAGGGGACGAGATTTGAACTCGCGGACCTCTACAGGACAAGGCCCTCAACCTTGCGCCGTTGACCAGGCTTGGCTACCCCTGCAAAAGAATGCAGATGTGTTTTGTTTTTGAGCCTATACATCCTAGGAACCATATTTATCTTTTTCTGGTATCTCTTTAAATCGTATTAAGGTCCTTTCCGCATAGAGTACTGAGTTCATGATGTAATTGAACCAATTGCATTGCATATTCTTTTTTTCCATCATTAAGTGCTTGTTCCACTTCATGTTCAATGGGTTGGCGGGTACAATCATCAAGAAGATTATCTGCATGACAGACGATTTTTTCTTCAAGGGTTTCAGGCAAGTAATTCTTTCTTGGAAGACCTAATGAAGCTGCAGTATCTGCGGATAATCCTGCTCCAATATGCCGTTCAATTATTCGAACAATTTCATTGGGTAAATCATATGATTCAGCAATATGTGCTCCTTCTATAGCATGATGAATATCATGTGTGTTAGACCGACCAATATCATGTAACAATGCCCCTGCTTCAACTAGTTTTATATCTGCTTGGGTGCATTGAGCAATTTTTACTGCCACATCTCGGACTGCTTGACAATGATTGATGACTTTCTTTGAGCATCCAGCTTTTACCAATAGATGAATACACTGCTCAGATGAGGGAATATCATGCATCTGTATCATCTTCCCCTTCATGAATAATCACATTTTTTCCTTGCTGTGATGGAATGATCTCAATAGGTCCATGCAACTTTTTGTGTTCCCAGGATTTATTGGTATATCGATCAAGAAACAATGCGAGAGCCGCTACTTCAGAATGCGGTTGGTTTCCAATCGATACATTCCAATCTGCATAAGTATAATATTCAGCTGGGACCTTGTCTGCACCAACGATTATCAATAAATTCTGATGCTTTTTCTCATGCAACGCATCTATCGCGGTTTGTAGAGGTGCTCCATACATGGTTAAATGTACAATAGCACCCTTCCATGATTTAATGATGGATCGTGGTTTCACATCCGTTTGTACTTTAAATTTTCCTCCAAAACGATGATTGATTGAAGTTATGTTTTTTTCAATGCTTTCATCTTTTGTATCAATATAGATTTCATCTGCACCAAAAGTACGTGCAACTAATGCAACATGGGTTGTGATACGTTTATCTCGAAATGGTCGATGCCCTAATCGAAGCACAGCAATCATGATATCACATGTACAAAATAAATAAAATCAGAAAATAATTGTTTCATAGGTCATTTCACGAGTTTATTTCTTTTGTTCCCTTGGTTTATAGCTTGTCCGGAAAGTTCCATCCATGTTTTGGATGAGTACCGTTGCCTGTTTTTCATCAGCGATTTGTCTTGCTTTTTTTATCGCGTTCTCTTTGGTTCGATGATGACTGTAAATCTTCCCATGACTGCGAACTGCCCAATCCCCTCGTGTTTGTCCGGGTTGAGGTTTACTTACAACATAGATGACATTAGCTGGTTTCCGGGACTTTGGTAATTTAGGAATCGGTTTTTTTAATGCCCGGTCAATTTTTCTATCGATTTCAGAGGAGGCTACATAAGATTTTTTCCCCATTTTATCAATAGTAGATTCAATATTTTTTGGGGAATGATCAGATCCATCATAGTTTTTATGCTGGTGTATATCTGAAAGGATGTTCTTTTGACCTGAATAAAGTACTTCATGATGCTCAGCAAGAACCTTTTTTTCTGTTGGTTCTACAGCTTGAAATTTTACTTCTTCTTTTTTTTGTTCAGGAGTGATTTTTTCAGCGGTGTCTTGTTGTTTCCGCTTTAATGATTCGAATATTTTTGGTTTCTTCATAGGGTGTTCCCCAAAATCGTTCTCTTAACCTGATATAAAGAACTTGTTTTACGTTGATAAATTTTTTCTAAAAATCATAGTTAAAAACATATTATACAGTCATTTTTGTGATTCTTCACTTCTTTTTTGATTGATTTTATCAAATATTCGGCAATTGTCTTAAGTAGAATCAGAAGGTATAAATAGAAAGATTAACAATTGTTAATATGGTGCAGGTTAAAGAGTGAATGTCAATTTTATTTCATCCCTCCTTCTCCTTTTCTATGCCTCCTTTAACTTGTACCCGCCTCCTCTTACCATCTCTCTTTATAATAAAAAAATCAAATACAGAATAAAAAAATTCGCAAAAAACAATATACATAAACTTTAATAAACAGCCATGTAATCACATTGCACAAACTTAACAATATCAAACATTGAAGGAATGGTGAAAAAAAATGGGTACAATGAAAGATGCAAAAACATATGGTGGAATCGGAGCAATACTCATGCTCGTCGGAGCATTTTTTGCCCCTGTAGGAATCGTAGGGCTTATTCTCTTGTTTATATCTGTAAAAACAATAGCCGATATCACAAAAGACAGAAAAATATTTGATCATTTTCTCTACTATTTCATCCTTGCAATAGTTGCTATGATTGCTATGGGAGCAATGATGTTTAGTGCGTTTTTTGCGGCAGGAGGATTTGATCCAGCTCAGATTACAACAGGGGTTGGAATCATGTTCATTGCTGCATTCGTAGTCGGGTGGATCTTTTTCGTGCTATCATCACTTTACTTGCGAAAATCATACACAGCAATCTACGAAAAAACAAATGTTGACGCATTTAGAACAACAGGTAAACTCTACTTTATTGGAGCGCTTTTAACTATCGTAGTTGTTGGATTAATCATTATCTTTGTCGCACGTATCTTTGAAATCATCGCCTATTTCGGATTACCCGATGACTATGCTGAAAAACCAATGGCTGGAACAGAACAACCCGTAGAACGCATCGTATAAAGATAACGATATCTAAAAAAAATAGAAGTATATGAGAAAGAACCAGGCTTCTTTCTCCCTTTTTTTTACACATATTTAACGGTTTTATTCTACTGATACGGGAATGAATCAAAACATCAGTTATAAATAAAATTAATTTTTTTCAAAATCATAAGTATTGTTTATTGATCATTTAACATCCCATAAACATTTAATGTCACTGTTTTTGAAACCTCATCACCAAAATCATGAGATGGATATATCTCACTCCAAAGTATCGTTTGAGAATCACCATTAAAGGTATACTCAGGAAAATCAGTATTCGCAGTTTCATACACAACATTTGCAATACAAGATATCGGTTGTTCTCGATACAACTTAAATAATGCAGATATCTGAGCTGTCTTCCCGGATGCATCTGTTGAAACCACTTCACTAACACGTTCTCCTCCGGCCTTGATTATCTCAACTGAGATTTTCAAATCTTTTGCTGGAATCATCTGAGGATCATCCATACTTTCCATATGAGGAAATAATACTGCATTGACATTACACGTAACCGATACAGTGATATAATCTGGTTTGTTTAATTCTTCAATCTTCTCACAACCAGACAATCCAAGCATCAATACTAAAAAGAAGATTACAAAGAGACAGGTCTTAATTTTCGTTACATCCATTATGGAAGAATTAGTACTTATCTCTTATACTTATTATTATCACATATCATCATTAACCATGTACTATACCAATAATACCAAACCATAAGTAAAATATTTGAATAAAAACATCAATATAATATCTGAACAATATGCACACGATACAAGGTTCAATAGTATTAATACTGTTACTTTCAAGTCTTTTTTTACAACCAATTCTCGCAGAAAACAATGAAATATCGTTCCACTACAATATAGAAAATAATTACACAATGAAAATGACTCACTCCATTATAATTCATAACCCATATGAAGAAATTGATTTTCAAACCATCCATCATTACAAAGCAAATCTTCATACACATACTACAGAAAGTGATGGATCAAGTGATCCAGAGATTGTAATTAATCTATATCATGGTATGGGATCATATGATATCCTTGCAATAACAGATCATAATAAAAACACCTGGCCATGGACCGATTGGATCAATGAAACACCTCTAGAATCATCAGAATCAGCAGAATATTACCCAGGGCTTAATATGCTTGCCATCTCTGGAAATGAAATGTCACGGGGTCATCATAGAGGCAGTCTTCTAAACGATTTCAACTATGGTGGATTCTTTTACCGATTCGCATTTCATTACATTCAAAAAAATCAGGGTTTATCAATTTTTTATCACCCGGGTAGATACTCTCATTCTGCTGAATGGTACAACACATACTTCAATGACTATAACGACTGTATCGTTGGTATTGAAGTCTACAATCAAGGCGACCGATACCAAAATGATAGAGTCCTTTGGGATGAAATAAACAAAAATAGATCACCTGATGATCTCAAATGGGGTTTTTCAAATGATGACATGCATCGCATCTCCAATCATGCATTTCGTAATTATCAACATTTTCTAATGAATGATTTATCAGAAGAAGAATTTAAACAAACAATGATACAAGGTACATTTTATTTCTCATATGAACCAGATGGGTCAAATAGTTCTAGTACATCATATGGTGTAGCAATGACTCCAAAAATACAAGACATCACCATCAATGATTATGTTATAAGCATACAGGGAATAAATACCACCTCTATTGAATGGTATAATGATGATTCTGAACTTATCTTAGTACATACATCGCTTGATGTCTCAGAAATTGAATCAAACTTTGTGCGCGCAGTCTTAATCAACGAATACGGAAGAACATATACACAACCGTTTGGACTTGAAAAGACTCAAAAAATTTAATGTTTTTATAGTCCACATTTTGACAGTAATAATATCTTCAAATTTACCAATACCAACAATAAATCTAATAACCAAAGTATTCATTCTGAGGATAACGTAGGGGCTTATGGTCTAGTGGTTATGACGTCGCCTTCACACGGCGGAGGTCTCCGGTTCAAATCCGGATAAGCCCATACTGTTTTTTTTTTAATACTTTGACACTTTCTCTTTGTAAATTTTTTTTGGTTCTTATATTGATGATTTTTAGTTATGTAAAATTATTTTTACTTATTCGCAAGTATTAAATAGAATAAATGTAATATATTTTTTACATTACTAAGAATGTGATAACAATGGTTGTAAGTAAAAAAATAAACACGAAACAAAATATCATGATAAAATCAATCTGGGGAATTGGTTTGATCATCATTGGATTCATATGTATAGTATTAAACATAGGAACAGAGGATTTCCTTGGATTTCCATCAATTGGTATCTTTCTGATATTTATAGGAATCATTGGATTATTTATTACTGTATTTTCATTGATGTCAGATAAAAAGAAAATCATAGATGAGCGAGCAGAACATATAGGATACAAAGCGTCCCGGGTAACAACGTTAGTACTCATCCTCACCCTATTCATGACAATGGTATTAGATGGAATACATACCATCACTACCCCATATTACCTCTATGCAAGTTTTCTGATGTGTTTCTATATACTATGCTATTTGATCTCATATAAGCTCATTTCATTATACAATTAACAAAATTTTGCTGTATGGTGAATGAACAATGAAATCAAGGATAGCAGAATTTCGAAAATCACAGAAAATAACCCAACAAGAACTCGCCGACATCGTAGAAGTAACTCGACAGACCATCATCTCACTTGAACAAAATCGATATAATCCCTCATTAGAATTAGCACATCGCATCACAAAAGCACTCGATAAAAGATATATCGAAGATGTATTCATTCTGAATGATCTATAATCAAATAAAGACATTAAATTTTAGAAAGAAACACTCAATATTTCAAAAAAAAAAATTAATCCCTCTATAAACGAGTATCTATTTTTTTTAAAATAGAGGATTATTCTTCATTCATCTGATAATCCTTTTTTATTATCTCTTCTTGCTTTCAATCCCTTCATGATGAACTGAGTGGAATAAGCTGGTGGATATCTATACAAATGTGTTAAAAAATACGTTCTTCTTTGCTGACCAATGATGTTTTTAATCCTCTTTGATTCAACTGTATAGTCTTCAATGCTTTTCTGCAATAAAACATTTATTTTATCGTTATCATATATTTCAATACTTGAATGAGGAACTGGATTTGGTCTATATGAACTATCAATTCGTACTGGAATCGGATCTATTTTTATTTCATCATCAAATATATAAATATTTAAGATCATACTCTGCTGCGATGTTCCCACTGTCATATCAAACACAAAATTTCCTAGACTATATGCAATTAACCTGTTTTTGTAATATTCGATCCCCTGCAAAACATGAGGGTGATGCCCCAGAATAATATCAGCACCACAATCAATAATTCTGTGAGCGAGCTTTATTTGATCCTTAGAAGGATAATTGATGAACTCCGTTCCCCAATGAAGCGAAACAATGGTAATATCCGCTTTATCATGATACTCTTTAATATCTTTCAATATCTCATATTCGTTTGTTACACTAATGTATGATGTCGGGTCTTTAATGAGACAATAATTGAATAATGCAACCTTTTTTGATTTTATATTTAATATCAAAGGTTTCCTATAATATTCGTTCACACCGATATAATTAATTTTATTTTTCTTTAACAATTCAATTGTATCATCTAAAGATTCCTTTCCATGTTCTAAGGAATGATTATTTGCTAAAGATAAAATATTAAAACCAGCATCTTTTAATATTTTCACAGAGCAAGATTTTCCTCTTAATTTAGATGATTTTAAAGAATCTTTATTCATATTCTTTTCAGATAAAATTGATTCAAGATTACCAAATAATACATCCCCATTTTCAAAATATTTTTTTACTTTTTCTAAAATATAATTAGAACCATTTTTCTTAATAACACTATTTACTCCATGACCAATTTTAATAGCTTGATCACCAAGCATGATGTCTCCAACTGCTATTATTTTAATAGAATTATCTTGACTCATTTTTACCATAAAGTGTTAAATTTTGTACGAATTTCAACTTGTAACTATCATGATATCTTAGCAAATTTAAAAACTTGTTTAATTTTACAGAAAAGATAACCTGTCAATACATATAATACATGTTTATCTACTGTATTTATTGATTTATTTTTGCAGTATTACGTAATAAAAATTTGAAAAATGATAACTTGAAATCTAGAACATATTTAATGAAGAACTATATTCATACTATTTACATTGTGAAGGGTAATTAGGATGAATATTTTTATAGAACAAGCCAAAGCAGATGATATAGATGACATATTAGCTGTTTTAAAAAAATGGAACATGCATCATATTCCATCACCCGAAATGCAAGAACTTGACTTAAATTGTTGTTTTGTCGCACGCTATAATGATTCCGTTATTGGAGTGTGTGGCTACAAGATGATTTCTGAAACAGAAGGGAAAACAACGGTTCTAGCGGTTTATCCAGAGTTTCAAGGATTTGGTATAGGAAAATTATTACAAGAAAAACGATTAGAAGCAATGAAGAAGAAGGGAGCAAAAACAGTTACAACCAATGTTGACCGGCCGTTGACCATTATTTGGTATAAAAAATATTTTGGATATACACAAATTGGTCTCCTTAATAAGATTTGTTCATTTGGGGCAGAAGATATAAAGTTCTGGACCACACTTAGAATGGATTTAAGCGAATATTATAAAACCAAACAAGAAAAAGAACGAAATCGACAGGCATACATACAACAAAATGATGCATTTCCATTAGCAAAATATCCACCTCTCATTATCAATGTCTGTCTTACTGGTATGATACCAACAAAACTAAGCAATCATCATGTACCAATAAGTGTAGATGAAATTATTCAAGATGCAATTAAAGTATATGATGCGGGAGCTAGAATTGTTCATATCCATGCTAGAAACCAGCAAGGACAACCAACCCCAGAAAAATCATATTATGAAAAAATTATCACTGGAATTAGAAGACAACGACCGGATCTTCTTTGCTGCGTTAGCACATCTGGAAGATTGTGGAAAGATTTTGAACAACGATCGCAAGTGCTAGAATTAACAGATAAAGCAAAACCGGACATGGCCAGTCTCACTCTTGGATCGATGAATTTCTTAACTGGAACTAGTGCAAACAGCATCGAAATGATTGAACAACTTGCTATAATGATGAAAGAAAGAGACATCAAACCAGAACTTGAAATTTTCGATAGTGGCATGATTAACATTGCAAAATATCTCGAGCGACATTGTCTTTTAAGAGGAACCAAATACTTTAATTTTATTTTGGGAAATATTAACACTGCACCAGCAACTATAGGAAGCATTAATTCGATGGTGAAAAATCTTCCTGATAACTCGTTATGGTCTATTGGGGGATTAGGACGATTTCAATTACCTATGAACACAGCAGCTATTCTTTCAGGAGGACATGTCCGAGTAGGAATCGAGGATGCGATACACTATGATTATCAGAATACAATTCTTGCAAGTAATTTTGATCTTGTAAAAAGAATCGTCCGAATAGCAGATGAACTTCAAAGGCCAATAGCAACTCCTAAACAAACACGGACTATGCTTGGTTTAAATAAAAGAGTTTCAAATTCTTGATATTGAATTATACATTTGTTCATTCAATAAATTACAATTTTTTTTTCAAATTTCTTAATCAATTATAAAAAATTATAAAAATAAATATTTCAAATATTGCTTATCTTTGAAATAACGTAAGGTTGTTTTCCGGATTTAAGTGGAGGAATGAAATCTACAAATTTAAGTTGTACCTCAGTATTTTTACCGAGTGTTTCATGAAAATTTGTTCTGATATACTCAAACTCTTTTTCTTTGATCTGTGTATCCTTTACAATTTTTATAACAATTCTTTTTATGGATTCTTGTATTATTCGAAAATTCTTTATTTTTTTGTATTGGGTCATACCAAATTCTGTATGAGCGCATCTAGGATATAAAAGATAGGGAATCATCATTGAGGGAATGATGTTACCATTAGGACTAATTATTACTTCGCTCTCCCGTCCAATTGCATCGGTTAAAATGGGGTTATTTCGACCACACTCACATTCTCTATATGAAAGTTTACCAAAATCTCCAGTATAATATCGAATAAAAGGAAAAGCATAGTTAAATAAACTGGTTGCAATGATTCTACCTTGTTTCCCTTGATTTAACTGATTTCCATATTTATCAACAATTTCTGTAATAGAGGCTCTCATATCTATATGCATTCCAGTATGCATGTTGCACTCGTGTGCTGATATTCCACCATCGTTTATGCCATATATATTAAACACTTCAGTATCAAGGATTTTTTCTATTTTATCCCTCTGAAATGAATGGAGTGTTTCTGAAGTTGATAAGATTCCTTTAGGTGAAAATGAAAGATTTGTATGTTTATTCTCTAAATAATGAACCAAACTATACATTGCTGATGGATATCCATATAGATATTTAGGTTTCCACTTATTTAAATAATTGACTAGTTTCTCAATTTCTTTCTCTGAAAAATTAAAGCTTGAGTACCCCCGATTATTAAGGAAATAGTTATTAAATTTCCAAGATAAAGAGGTTTTATTGATTGATTTGGTTGGGATGATAGAGGTATGTCCAATATACATTACTTTATCACCGATATTATAACCAATATGCGTTCTATGCAAGGTGTTTAATGTTCTCTCTAACATAATTGCATTTTTAGAAATTCTATATTCAAAAGGTTCCCCTGTTGAACCCCCTGTTGTATTTTTAATATAATCTAATGATCTAATTGAACTGGGTGAAAACATTTTATTATAATTTTTTCTAATATCTGCTTTTGTTATCACGGGTAATTTTTCAAGATCTTCTATTGTTTTTATATCATCTGGGAAAATTGATAATTTTTTAAACAATTCTTTATAAAAAGGTACATGTCTATAAACATAATCTATTAGAATTCTTAGTTGTTGTTCTTGTAATTTTTTAAGGTTTTCAAAAGATAAGAAATAATTTTTTTTCTCTTTTTTATAATTTTTTATGAATCCTCTATATTTCATTTCGTAAACTGAAAAAAATAAAGCTTTTACATACTCCATATACTGAATATTTACAAAAATAAGTATTAAATTCTTATTATACAATTATTATCGTTATATGTTAAATTATTAAATTAATTAGATGCCAAAAGATTTATAAAAATACACTAATTACATTATGTTCTCCTTACAAAATTCAAAGGGGGCAATTAGTGGAGGATAAAAAAATGGTATTTAAGAAAACAAAAATAAGAACAATATCGTATCTACTTGTAATTGTATTATGCTTTACATATCTATTTCCAACAGGTATAAGTGATGCTGAAAATAAAAACAATCCATCTGCAATTATTGAAAAATATGTAAAATACAATTGTGAAGGTCCCTGGGAGGATGAAGGTATTTCAGTAGAATTCAATACGGGTGAGTATGTGTCATTTAAACTGGTTCTTTCTAATATTGATGATGTCATTCTTCATAATATAGAAATTATTGATGTATTACCAGAGGGTCTTTCATATATTGAAGAATCGGCTACTATTCTACCTGATATAATCAATGGTAATAGATTACAGTGGAATGTTGATTATTTGGCATCAGGTGATTCTTTTGTTATTCAATTTAAAGCATCTATTGATACTTTTGGATTTATGAATAATAGAGGTTATTTCAAATGTTCAATATGTTCTGGGGAAATGATAAAAGGTAAAGATACAGCATTTATTCGCGTTGTTCCCCGCATTAAAACTATTGATATTGATATACTGCCTGGGATTACTCCTAATATAATAAACAAATATATGATTATACCAGTTAGCATTTTTTCAAATAAAGATTTTAGTGTTGATACCATTAGAATGAATACTATTACATTTCTAGGAGGCACACCTATCAGATCTTATTATTCAGATGTTAATGGAGATGGATATGTTGATGTAACCTTGTTTTTCAATGCGAAATCTCTTGATTTTGATTTGATTGTTGATCAAGGAATACATCATTCATATGCTGTATTAAACGCTCATTCAAAAACAGGGTATGATCTTAAAGGAAGAGATATGGTGGAAAATCATCCAATGTTTGGGTAGTCAAAGCAGCTTAAGATTGTAAGATTTACAATTTTCTTTATTATATCATATGGATTGAATCTATTATTCTTCAATCCTTTATGTTTTTTCGAGCTTCTGTATGAGTTTAGCCTTTTTTTATTTAAAAAAGGTTTGACGGTTCATAGAGAAAGTATTCAAGGGTTGCCTAAATAAAACCTAATTTCCAAAGATATATACAATCTTTTGTTATCCGAATTCTGTCATTATATTATGATTTTTTTTTATCGCATAGTATTTAAAAAAATAATGAGGATTTGACATAATTTCATAGGAAAAATTGTATGAAACTTTATGAGTAATCAAAATCTCATCAAAATTGATTATAAACGAAAAATGTTGCATATACTACAAAATTAATGAAAAATAATTAAATTTTACGATAGATATATATACTACATAAGTATATATATAAATGGTATCAGGTAAGGAGTGGTTAGTAATTTTCTCTATTAATTATCTGAAGCTATGCCCCCCTAATTTGAAACCCGGAGAAAAGTTTGGAGGGAATTTGAGAGATGATTCGAGATATCGAATTCCTTCCCTTGCCTCCTTTTGTAATATCTTTTTTTTAATTTGAGGATAAATGTACCATATTTATTGATACTTTTTTTTAAATTGGAACAAGATTTTTTATAGTACAATAATAAGGTAAAAGTTGGATATATGTGAAAAACATGTTTAAATAATACATTTTTAGAGATAATTATTTATATAATATTTAGCATAATATTATGTAGTAAGAGGGAGAGGTAGCCTATGTATCCTACTTTTCCTTCTTCCTCCTATACCAAAAGCGTTTTTTTACCTAACCTTGTATGCGTCAGGATTATGGTGGTTCACTATTGAGAAGATTAAAAAAATTGAAGTGATGAATGATATTTTGATATGCTTCAGTATTATCTTTTGCAAAGCAAATATAAAAATCACCAGTTAGAGGGCATCCTACCCATTGACGACAAGTTAAGCTCATATTAGCAAGAAACAATCGAAAGAAGAGATTCGTATTTCCTAAATACACATCACGAAGTAGTTCAAGAGCCCTTATCTCATCAATCGTCCCATATTGTTTTTCAATCTCCTCGCTAATTGTCTTATATTGGATCCAGTTGATAAACGTTGAGTCAATGCCAAGCAGAAACCGAAGTAATCCTAGTACACCACTTGGATTATACCTATTACGATCCAATGATGCCATAGCTGGATGAATATAACAATTTCCCCGTCGTACTACATCTTTTATCTGCCAGAATGGAGGCGTATCTTCGACTGCATCAAACCAGGACATAGTATATGCTTTGTTAGCGGATTGTTCAATAGCGCATCCTAAAGGTGCTGCTGCATCTGAAACAATGAAATTCCATGAACAGGTTCGATTAGAATTCATAATCTCAACTGCTTCAGCAGCATCACTTGAAAAATCAAGGACCATACGCATACGATACCCTGCATTAATTCCAAAAAAAGTAGTATCTGCTTCGGTTACTACTGATAATTCACTTACTCCTATACCCTGCTCATTGAATCCTCCAATACTTGTGACATCTCCAGAGAAAACCGGTGAAAGAGAAGAAAAGGCATTATCAGGGTTCCTAATCAAGAGAATCTGGTTTTCATACACATAAGATTTTGAGATTGGATCCTGCAAACCATTGATTCCATCACAGCTTCTCATATGAAGCAATGTTCCATTCTGTGTCGCATCACCCCATAATGATGCACCCCAACAGGAGAACAGGTGATTATAGACGCCCATCCAGGAATTATGGACTGCTAGTTTTTCAAATGAAATACCGGATCCATCAGCCATTCCCTGTAATTCTTGTATATAGCAGTTGGGAAGAATCATTTTTTGAATATTCCACACTGAGAGGACTTTTTCATATGACCATTCATACTCTTGAAAATAATAAGAAAAAGCTCGTATATTCTCATTGATTTCCTCTTTTAAAAGATATCCATGTTGATATCCCATATCATAATAGGATCCACTGACATGAAGAATTTTTACTCCTTCTTGTTCCTCAAGCCATCCACCATCTAAACTAGAAAAACATTGTTGTATTTGATTATCAGATGATCCAAAAGCAATAGGATTCAAGACTGTGTTTATTAATAAAAAACCTGCAAATAAAACAATATATAATGCTCGATTATTTCCTCCAATCATATAAAACTCCTCTTTAAAAATAACTCCAATGTCTTATTTAAATGTAACATTTGATTCTTTTTTCATACACTGTTTTTGGTTTATTTTTTCTGCTTGATTGGCTAAATTATTAAATAAATAAAAAATATTACTATATGGTAAGTAATCTCATTTGATATCTAAAATTTTGAACAAACATACTTTTTATCATAGTATCTTATTCAATTGTCCATATTATCAATACATGAGTTTCTATACCTTACTTTTTTATTATTTAATAAAGGAGGCTTCAAATGAAAGTAGCAGCTTGTATTGTTATAATAAGTCTAATAAGTGTAAACATGAGCGTATTAGCCGTATATTCACAGGACAATCTACAAATATCTCAAGAGAATCAATGGACTTTTCTGTTATATTTTAATGGTGATAATAAATTGTCTTCAGCATTACAGCAGACTGTGAATCAATTAGGCACTCTTACTTGTGGTAACGGATTCAACATTGCAATATTATATGATGGGAGAACAGATGTAGATACAAAACTGTATTATATTCAGGGATCTGGATTAGAAGAACAAGAATGGCCGGAAGAATCAGATATGGCAACTCCAGAAAATTTAGTATCATTCATAAAAAAAGTACAAACTGATCTTCCTGCAGAACAATATGGACTTACTCTCGTCAGCAACAAAGGAAGTGGATGGCAAGGTATTTGTTGGGATGATCATGGAGATGGGACAATGATTACTATGCCTGAACTCTCAAGTGCACTTGCTGAAGTAACAAATGATGGACAAAATCCTCTTGATATTTTGTTAGTAGAAACCTGCTTGGGAGGAAATCTTGCCGTTAGATATGAATGTATGAACTACTGTGAATACTTTATTGGATATGCAGATTGTGGCCTTATTGGAGATATACCCTATCAACAAACATTTACTGATCTTATTGCATCACCGGATATGAATGCTGAAGAAGTATCAACAGCATTTGTCAACTATTTCGAACCACAAGACCTACCTTCATATGGGATCGTCCAATCCTTTAGTGCAACAAAAAGTAGTATGCTTACTTCAGTGATCTCCTCGATTGATGCAATGGCATCATATTTAATCGAAAACGAGGAAACCTATCACACAATGATACTGGATGCTTTACTTGAATCAAGAAAATATGGCGTAGGTTTCAACATTGATTATTATATTGATCTAGTTCATTTCCTGGACCTACTCAATATTGATGATCCTTCATATCTGAGTTTAGTAGATACTATTCAAGATGCAATTGATACCTGTGTTATCTCATTATCAAGTATTCCAGGTGATCATACCTGTGGATTCAATATTTATTTCCCTAATAAAGCAGCTGATTATAACCATGCAATGCGATACGAATCTGGGATTCTCCCTTCTCCTTATGAAGAAACTCAATTTGCACAGGATACCCAATGGAATGAACTTATCGCCCTTTTCTTAGGAATTCAGGATAATACTGCTCCTTCAACCCCAACATTTAATGGGCCAACTCAAGCGAAAACTGGTGAAGAGCAAACATTTACGATTTCTGCTGTTGATCCTGAAGCAAATGATATCAGTTATTATATTGATTGGGGAGATGGAACCAATAGCGGTTGGCTGAATCCATCTGCATCAAATGAAGAAATCACCCTAACACATATTTGGGAAACAAAAGGAACGTACCACATACAAGCAAAAGCACGAGATACTGTTGGTGCTGAAAGCGAATGGGCATCATATGATATCACCCTTCCAAAAACAAAGGATTATTCGATGAATTATCAGCTTCTCTTTGGAATCATATCAGATATCGAATACGACAATGATGGAGGATTTCGTTTTCTCCCTGAACAACTTATACAGATAACCATGGGATATGAATTAGGGTTTAGCTTTCACATACTCAATGAATCATATGGTGGGTTTCCCTGTTGTTGCTATATTTCAATCAATGAATTCTCTGGGTTTATCACACCTTCTTTCATCTGTGGGATATGGTCTGCATAATGTTTCTTTCTTGTTTTCTTTCAAGAAAACACTAAAATTAAAATAAACAGTAAAATATAAAAACAATTCTTTTATTTTATCACGC
>Ga0180430_10000547_pt1 | contig 40616 bp, 40 predicted proteins | sample SS_ome_9_FD_132999 | JGI IMG/M metagenome (GOLD analysis project Ga0180430, IMG submission 132999) | Hypersaline lake sediment archaeal communities from the Salton Sea, California, USA - SS_1_S_2 metaG | ecosystem: Environmental > Aquatic > Non-marine Saline and Alkaline > Hypersaline >...
GGATCTCGCCGAACCGCGATTCGTCTCCGAGCAATTCCAGATCGTCCTCATGCGGCCTCGTGAACGGATGGTGCACCGCATTCCACTTTCCCTCCTCCTCGTCGTAGTCGAGAAGCGGAAAATCGGTGACCCAGAAAAAATCGAGGATGTCTTCCTTGCCTTCGGTCAGGTTCTGCATGTCGGAAACCTCGAGTCGGAGCCGTCCCAACACTTCGCAGACCGTTCGCCATTTGTCGCAGCCGAAGAGAACCAGGTCCCCGTCCTTCACCTTCAGCTTCTTCTTCAATGCCGCCTTTTCCTTGTCGCTGAAAAACTTGACGATCGGTGACTTCCACTCGCCGCCCTCCGCCTTGATGTAGGCGAGACCACCGGCGCCCGCTTCCCGGGCCACCTCCTCGAGTCGCTTGATCTGGCCGGTGGTGACGGACGCAAAACCCTTCGCATTGATCGCCCGCACCACGCCTCCCTTCGCCACGGCGCCGGAGAAAACCTTGAATGACGACTCGGCAAAAATCTCGGAGAGATCCACGATCTCCAGCCCGATGCGCCGCTCCGGTTTGTCGCTCCCGTAGACATCCATTGCCTCCTGGTGGGTAATCCGTTGGAATGGGGTCTTCACCCTCACTCCCCGGGCCACCTTGAACACTCTCTTCAGAACCGTCTCGACGAGTGAGAAGATATCTTCCGCCTCGACGAAGGACGCCTCGATATCGACCTGGGTGAACTCGGGTTGACGATCGGCACGGAGGTCTTCATCACGGAAACAACGAGCGATCTGAAAATACCGTTCCACTCCCGCTACCATCAGCAACTGCTTGTACTGCTGCGGGGCCTGCGGGAGAGCATAGCACTTCCCGGGATTGAGACGGGACGGCACGAGGAAATCGCGCGCACCCTCCGGGGTCGACTTCGAGAGAATCGGCGTCTCGACTTCGAGGAATCCATTCTTGTCGAGCACGTCTCGGATCGTTTTCGTGATCGCGTGGCGCGTGCCCAGGTTTCTCGCCATCCGGGGACGCCGCAGATCGAGGTAGCGGTGCTTCATCCGCAGATCCTCGTTGCTCAATTCCTTGTCGAGCTGGAACGGCAACACATCGGATTTGCTCAATACTTCGAGCTCCGTTCCCACGACCTCGATTTCTCCTGTCTCGATGTTTTCATTCACCGTCGACTGCCCCTCGAACTCGGGCCTCTGATCGACCCGCCCGGTCACCCGAATCACGTCCTCCGCTCGAAGACTATGACTCGACTCCGAAGCCTCGGCATTTTCCTCGGGGCGGAACACGCACTGTGTCACTCCCTCGCGATCCCGGATGTCGATGAAAATCACCCCATGGTGGTCACGCACCGTATTCACCCAACCAACGAGAGTGACGGTCTTCCCGGCGTCGGCGAGGCGCAGTTCGTTACAGTGATGAGTACGGTACATGGTGGCTCTTTTCGATTGAATCACTCTCCTCCCGGAGGCCGGAGAAACTACCCGTCATCCCGCCCCGTGCAACCTCGCGGTGCGGGAACGTCAGCCCCTTTCCCGGCCGGTCCTTTTCTCAGGCCCTGCCGCTGTCGTCGGTCCACCAGTAGAGGATTCGACCGCAGTTTTCGCAGTAGGCGACATGGTTCTCGGCCTTCACTTCCACCACAGTGGACTTGACGACGTTCATGTGACAGCCCTCGCAGACACCGTCGACAAGCCCGACGACAGCTTTGCCGTTCTTGCCCTGAAAAAGTCGTTCGTACTGGTAGAGGAGGTCCTCGTCCACCGACGCGGCAGCTTTGGTCCGCTCCGCCTTCTCCGCCTCGATTTCTTTTCCAAGATTGCTCTCGAGCTCTTCCAGGTCGGACAGGTCCTCGTCCACCGACGCCTGACTCTTTTCCAAAGCGGCAAGAGCCTCGGTCTGTCGCTTCTGCATCTCCTCGGCCTGCTCCATCAATTCTATCTCGCGATCCTCCAGCTCGGAAATCTGGCTCTCGTAATTCCTGATTTCGTCGCCCATCGCACGGAACTCCTCGTTCTTCTTCGTCTCGAACTGCTGGACCTTCAGCCTGGCAATCGAATCCCGGCGTGTCTGCACGTCGAGTTCGAGGTTCTTGATCGCGATCTCCACCTCCTGGAGAGCGCTCTTCGCACTCTCCACCGCCGCTTTTTCGGCGGCGAGACGGTCACGAATGTCCTCTGCCTCGACGGGAAGCCCGGCGATCTCCTTCTCGAGAGCCCGAATTTTCTGATCGCGATGCTGGACCAGGAGGAGTTGTTCGACTTCGGGCAACATGGTTGTAGCAGGGTGGCGAAGAGCTTCGCGAATGGGCGGCGAAGCGTCAACCCGGCTTTCACCGCGATTTCCCGATCGCAGGAGGACTCACAGCCAATCCGGCCTGCCGCAAGCCGGCTCGATCTCGATCCGCTCATCCCATCGCTCGCGGACCGCTTCGGCCTCGGGAAGATCGATCCAGGAACGGCAACCGCGGAAGGCCGGTCGGTCGGCCAATACCCAGGGTTCGGCCAATCGCGAAACACGAACCGAAGCCATGAATAGTCCGGGGCTGTCGCCCCAGTGAAAACGATCGCGCACCGTTTCCCACGTCCACACGTGAAAAGGCTCGAGGCGCTCGACCTCCTCCCACTCATTTACCCGAGCCGTCGACAGGGTTTCCACGAAGAGCCGGATGGAAACGAATCCCTCGACACCCTGGGATTCGTCTTGGTCCTTCTCCTCCAAACGAACGCGACTCGCCTGTTCGTGAAAGTGTGTCGGAAACAGAAAGAACCGGTCAAATTTCCAGTCGAATCCCTGCCTTCCTTCGGCGATTCCACCCTTCCGAAGAATCACCGACTGTCGGCCCGATTCCAGTGCATCGCATATGAGGGACCATTCCTTGAGGCCCCGGGCCGGTTCGTCACGATCGATTTTCATGCCGCGGGAACAGTCCCGCTCCGCACGGCAATTTGCAACCGTCTGCAATTTCCGCTGGAAATTCTCGCTCATTCCACTAATTTCCCAGCCCGGCAGAAGCGGCGTGGGACGTCGCGAAGCCCTTCCCGACGGTGGTAGTAGCTCAGGGGTAGAGCCCCGGATTGTGATTCCGGTTGTCGCGGGTTCAAATCCCGTCTACCACCCCATTATTCTCCCCATGATCCGCTTCCCCGCGAACGGGTAATGTCTGGCAAGAGAATTGCCAATTCTCCCCCGCCCGGTCATCGTGGGACCGTCATGCATCCGCTCGAAGAGAAAATCAGCTACTCGTTTTCCCGTGCCGAACTGCTGAAAGAGGCCCTCACTCACCCCAGCCTCTCCTACGAGTCCCGCCAACAGCACCGCGACAATCAACGCCTCGAGTATCTCGGTGATGCGGTCGTCCAGTTGGTCCTGACGGACCGTCTCTACCACCGGTTTCCCCGGAAGGACGAGGGGAAGCTGACTCAGCTACGCAGCCGCCTCGTTTCCCGGGACGGGCTTTGCCAATTCGCCGACAGACTCGATCTCGGCCAGCACCTCCTCCTCGGCAAGGGTGAGGAAGCCAATGGAGGGCGGGAACGCCCCTCGAATCTGGCCGATGCCTTCGAAGCCCTCGCCGGTGCCGTCTATCTCGACGGAGGTCTCGATGCCGCCCGACGCTTCCTCGTCGACAACTTCGCCGATCTCATCGACGGGCTCCTCTCCATGACCGACCAGGCAAATCCGAAAGGTGAACTCCAGGAGCGCCTCCAATCGCTCTCGCCTCTCAGCCCGACCTACGAGATCATTTCCCAGGAAGGGCCCGACCACTTGAAGACATTCGTGGCGCGGGTCAGCTGGGACGGTCGCATCTTGGCCACGGGATCGGGAACCAGCAAGAAGGAGGCGGAAACTGCCGCCGCCTCCGCCGCCCTCGCTTCGAGTGATTGGCATCAACTCGGTCGGGAAAACTCCGATCGATCGACTGTCGAGTGAACCCGGATCAGCCCTCCCTCCATGACCCATGTGTCGAACCTGCAACAATGTGGGAAAAGAAGGGAAAACCTCGGAACAGGATCTCGAAACACGCCTCTTGTTCCCCGCTTCCCTCCCTTGTTTTCACATCTCATTTCTCTCTTAAGATATTCATCGTCAGGCAAATACGTCAATTCTTCACCTTATTCACACACAGAAAAAGAAGAAAGATTTTTTTAATTCTCTCTATCCTTCTCTTGGGATGTGAAGAAGTGGAGTTCACACGCATCCACCAGATCGCCTGGCCGAATGCGCGAGAGATCACCGTCGGGTGCCACGAGGGGAATCATACCCTCATGGGGGGGGGCCCAGACTGCGGGATCGGTTGGTCCGAACAAGAGGATACCAGGCAATCCCACGCCGGCAGCGAGATGGGAGATTCCGCTGTCGTGTCCGAGAAAGAAGTCGGCAGTAGCGATCGCGCTTGCGAGTTCGTCGAGAGGAAGGGATTCGAGGTGACGAAACGGAATGCTTCTTTCTTCCGCCATCGCGAGGAACCTCTCGATTCGTCCCGATTCGGCCTCGCCGGAGACAAAGAGGAAAGAGAGCGAGGACTCCCGGCGGCGCAGTTCCTCCGCCACGGTGATCCACGACTCCAACGACCAGTTTTTCGCCGGGCTTCCGCTCCCGGGGTGCAGTGCACAAACGGGACCCTCGACAGACTCTGGTAGGGTGCTGGCGACACGAGTGGCGTTTGCGAATGAAAAAACTGGTCCGGGATCCTCGAGATACAGGGCAAAGCGTTCCAGCGGCCTAGCCAGCTGCATCGCGGCGGCTTGACGGGGTTCCTCCTCGCTCATGCGATAGGGGCCGGGGACGAAGGTCTCGACTCCGGCTCGTTCGAGGTTGCCCCGGAAGAATCCGTCCGGATCATAGAGGTAGCTGACAACCACGTCGAAAGACGCGAGGTAGGACACCATCTCCCGATCGAGAGTGGCGCCGGGAGCGAAGAACGGTGCCAGGGCGGAGTGTTCGATGGACCGAACTCGGTCCGCCAGGCCCGCTGCGACAGCGAGTTTCGCGATCGATGGATAGCCGAGCACCTCGATTTCGACCCCGGGCAGGTGGTCTCGCACCAGTTGAAGAGCCGGCATCGTGAGGATGAAGTCGCCGACGGCTCCGCCGCGGATGAACAGGAATTTCGCCATGGGTTATCGTCGGGATCCGCCGGATCGCCGGTAAGCTGGATGGTCCGGTGTCCGCCAGCGGGGAACAAGCGGAGATTTTCTGCCGGTCCGGCGCGAACTCAACCGGAGCCTGCCACGCGCGAGGATCGGTGCAGGGGGACGTCAGACCGGTTCTCCAGGGCGGAACGGACCATGATCAGTTCCCCGATATTCTCCGGTGTGAGCAAACCCACGAGATGACCGTCGTCCGGATCGATCACGGGTAGTGTGCCGTGCCCCGCTGCCTGCACTCGTATCAGGGCTTTCTCGAGGCTCTCGTCGGCCTCGATGGGGGTGGGCAGCGCTGACATCGCATCCCGGACCAATGCTTCGCTGCCGTGGTCTCGCAGCGCTCTCATCAGATTCGAGCGCGTCAGGAGACCGCAGGGGTGTCCGTCGGCGTCGATGACAGGGAAATCGACCTGTGATCCCTCGAGAAGCCAGTCCACGGCCTTGTGCAGGGAGTCCTCCGGTTCCAGGCTGCGGAAACGGGTGACAATTGCATCCAACACCGGAACACCGTGCACGACTTCACGCATTTTCGTCACATAGGCTTCCTGGCCGGCACCGATGAAAATGAAGAAGGCAACCAGGATAAGGAGCGGGTGCATCAGGAGAAAGCCGATCAGACCCCCCGTGAAGGCCAGCGCCTGGCCGAGGCTCGCCGCAACGGACGTTGCCTGGGCATACGGCAGCACGAGGGCGAGAAGGGCTCGCAGAACGCGGCCGCCGTCCATCGGGAAGGCGGGGATCATGTTGAACACCGCGAGGATCGCGTTCAGGACCATGATGTTGACAAAAAACCCGGTGACCGATTGAGGCTCGAGCTCCAACCACTGAACCGGACTCACCTGGACGAAGAGGAAGAGTGTTGCGGCAATAACCACGTTCACCGCAGGTCCGGCCAACGCCACGAGCAACTCGTGAAGAGGATTGCGAGGCATGCGTTCGAGTCGCGCCACGCCCCCGATGGGGAGCAGGGTGATGTCGGGGGTGCGGATCCCGAAATACCGGGCCGTGAGAACGTGACCGAATTCATGGAGAACGACGCAGGTGAAGAGGGCGAGTATGAGTGCGATGCCCCACATCGCTCCGGACCAGCCACCCTGGGAATGGCCGGCGATACCCACCCAGGCGACGATCAGGAAGAAGGTGACGTGGACACGAAGTTGCGTGCCGAATACGCGGAACAAGGGAAATGACCAGCTCATGGAACGAGAGAAGCCTGGGGCACCTCTGATAGCGTAGGTCGAATTTCCCGTTTCAGCCAAGCGCCAATCGAAAGGAACGGGCAGTTCGCCCCTGCCATCGCGGAGAGGGGCTACCGGAAGCCCTGCCGGAGTGGATCGCGAGGACATCCTGGAGCAATGACCGGCGGCGCCCGGCAAACCCTCATTGCTGACGAGCTCGTCAGGTGCAACCGTGCTTTACAGGAATCGATCCCGATGATGGCTCGCGTCGCTCCATTTTCTCTGGCTGCCGGACTACTACTGATCTTCTTGCCGGTCAAGGTGGCGACGGCGGATGATTGGAGGATCGTGAAGTTGGCCTATGATCTCGAAACGGCCGAGGGCCCTGTGTGGGACACTTCGGGCACACTCTATTTCACCGAGATTTTCGCCCAACTGGTTCACGCGTATTCGGTCGAGACGGGCGAGTTCCAGGTGATTCGCCGCGATTCGGGTGGAGCCAACGGCATGGCGCTGGACCTCGACGGAAGGCTGTTGATGTGCGAGATGGCAGGCCGCCGAGTTAGCCGGATGCCGATTGGGGGAGAGGTGGAGATTCTCTGGAAAACCACCGGACAGGGGAAGGGAGGCCCCAACGATATCGTGGTGTCCTCGTCGGGCAGAATCTACTTCACGATGCCCCGGCATCGCTGCGTCTATCGCATCGATCACGACGGGAGTGTCACCGTGGCAATTCCCGAGGTGGCCGGCCTGAATGGTGTGATGTTGTCCCGCGATGAAGAGACCCTCTACGTGACGCGATATCGAGAACGGGAAGTCCTCGCCTATCGGGTGAATGGGGCCACGGGGGACGCGGACGAAGGCAGGGTCTTCGCGCGGATCGAGACGGCCGGCACGGAACACGGGGCGGATGGAATGACCGTCGATGAGGACGAGCGGCTCTACGTGGCCTGCCTGGGAGGGGTGTGGATATTCGATCGAAGCGGCCGGGAGGTGGGGAGGATCCGCCTTCCCGGCGAGAATGTCACGAATTGCGCCTTCGGAGGAGAATCCGGTGAAATCCTCTTCGTGACGACACAGCGGGGACTCTTTTCGGCGAGACGGGTGGTGGAGTGATTACACGGGCTCACCGTTGGTGGAAGGGGTCTCTCTCTCCGGGGCATCCGGATGCTCTTCGGGAATCGCGACGAGGTTGGCGTAGGGAGGGTGACGGTCGCGTTCGCCGGAGAGCACGGGATGAAAGGCGAGTTCCCCGGAGAGAATCTCCGGCCGGTAGAGAAGATATCCCCTCTCCTCGAGAAAACGCAGCGGAGCCAGGGATTCCGCGGAACGGTTCCGGGTTTCGTTCTCGAACACGATCACGGGCCGACACCGATCGATCGACCGCGCGGCGCCCTGCAGCGCGGCGAGTTCATAGCCCTCTGTATCGATCTTGATCACGTCGATCCGGTCCCACTCGAATTGGTCGATCGTGCCCGACGGAACTTCGACGCCTTTTTCCGAGTCCGTGACGTGGGCGAGAGCGCTGTGTCGCGTGTCTTTCATGCGGACCGTGCCCTGCCTGTCTCCAACCGCCATCTGGTGCGTCTCGACCCATTTGCCTGTGCCCGCTTCCCCGGTCACGGAGACGAGGTCGGCATAGCTGCCGGGCATCGGCTCGAACGCGTGGATCGTGCCGCGGTAGGAAGCTTGCGACGAAACGAGAAGGGTGAAGTAGCCCCAGTTGCTTCCCACATCGAGGAATACGCCATCGTCGGGAAGAAACCGGTCGATGGTCATGGCGACGGGCACTTCGTAGCCGTCGTCGAAAATCGAGAAGTAGACGCAACGGGTCTGCCGGTTGCGTCCGTTCAGATGGAGGGTTTTCGACTCACCTCGAATGTCGAGAGTCAGGGCGAACGGTTCCCGCCCCCCCAGCCCGGTCCACTCGTGGAAGTAGAAGCGTATGCGCCAGGCCAGCTGGGACAACCTTCCAACGCGGCCGCCGTGTCCGGAGCGGAAGGCATTACGGTAGGATCGCGCAAACGACGAGAGACGAATGGATTCGATGGCGAGTTTCACGACGGCGGCATAGCTCGCGCGTCTCCTCGACGATTGCAAGTGGAAGGCCCGGGCGATGAGGAAGCACCGGTTCGGCCCGAGGCAGTCAGTAGGCCGGCTGCCCGACGAGATTCCCGGCCGGATCGTAGTTGCAGACGATGAAGACCCACCCCCGGAAGCGGCCGGAGCGGCACACCGCTTTGCCCGCCCCGATGCGCCGCGTGTCTTTCCACACCATCTGGGTGTAGTGACCTGCTGGCATCAACTGGACGGAGAATGGTGCGCCTGGCGGACGATACAAGGGCTTTTCGGCATACCACTGCCGGGCGGCATCGATTACCGAATACGAGGAGGCCGATCCCCCGGCGAGATTCTCGCCGTAGCGGCGCTGTTGGGCGGGTCTGTGCTCGAACACACTCTGCCGGGCGAGATGGTCGGCCCACTGCTGGGCGTAGTGTGCCAACTCGACCGACCAGGAAATTTCACCGACACCGACTTCGACTCGCGCCCGGTTGTGAAAAGCCACCAGGTCGCGGGCCTCGGCGGGGGAGAGCTCCGATCCCGTGCCGGTGCCCACGAAGTCACCCCCTCCGGACGCCTCCTCCGGTTCCGTGCCCGATTCGCCCTTCTCCCGCGTCGGCCGTCGCTCGGGCCGGCCAGGAGGTTGTGCCCGCCCGCGAACCGTGAGCAACTGTCGCCGCCTGTCCTCGGTTCGATAGCGGGCGAGAACGCGATCACCCGAGCGGACGGTCCAGAGGTGTCCGGGATACGAACTCATTTCCACCGTCGCGCCGGTGGGGATCCGCCCATAGCTGCGCGGGCGGCCGTCGAAGTCGATCCAGAACACCTCGAGCTCCCCTTCCGATTGGTTGGCGATCGAGAGCGTCACCTCCCGGTCTGAGAGGTGCTTCGAGCGGTCGGTGGAGTGGTCTTGTGCCGGAGTGGTGGCGACGAGAGTTGCCGCAAAGAGGGCTGTCAGGGGTCGAAGACACATGGTTCTGGGCAGGCGGACGTGCGGGGAGGGGTGGCCGGGATACCCGGCATGTCACTGAGGGCGCGTCCGGTCAGACGCGGAACGGTCAACGCGGTGGGCCCTGGAATCCCTTTGGTCCGCCGCGTCCCTTCGGCGGACCTTTGTGAGGCCCCTTGACCCGGCCCCCACCCGGTGGGATTCCGGCACCCGGCGCGCGCAGGGTGGTGGGGGTTCCCCGGAAGTATCGGGGAATCACGGGCCAGTTTTCGGTGAGAAAATAGGCGTATGTGCCCTCGGGAAATTCGGGCGTCAGGCAAAACCGTCCATTGCACTCGTCGAGGTCGCCCAGCCCGGCGACGTATTCGTAGTCCTGTACGAATGCCCCGTCATACGGGCCGCCGGGTTCCTCTCCGCCCGGGCGTTGACCCGTTCTGAGGCGATAGCTGCCTCGGAGGGCGATGACACCCGAGGCGGGATCGTCTGGATCACGGTATCCGTAGCGCGCATAGATGGGAAAGCCGTCCGCCGCCCATCCGATTTGGGGGGAATGCTCGCCTTCCCGGTAGCCGAGCCGCTTCATGAGAAGGGTGGGCAAACCGTGGTAGTGGTAATTCCCGGTGGGTTGCACGTGAGCGTGGTTCGCGTCCAGCCCGAGGGTGACGGCCCCTCCCAGCGCCTCGTAGTTCCAGCCCGAGGTCCGGTCGCCTTTCCAGAACTCGGCGGTGCCCGGTTCGAAGAGGACCCCGTTCAGCGCGATACCGAAAGGTCCCCCTGCCTGGCGGCCTGGTGTGATGTGCCTGGCCGACTTCGGATTGGAGGGAATCATGAAGTCGTGATCTTGTGCCGTGATCCTGTTCGGATTCGCCCGGTTCGGAAAGGGGCCGACGGGGTGAGATGGGATTCCGTTGGCCCTGACTTCGCGGTGGGCTCCCCGCTCGAGGATCTCGACCCGATTGCCGCCGGGGGGAGTCTCGGACGCGGGAAGGAGGTGAACCGGTCGCGCTTCCGTGGCGGTGTGGACGCGGGCCGGACGCGGACCCTGGGCAAGGACGGCGCCGGCGGCGGCGACGGCCAGGATGGCAGCGAGGAATCGGAGGGGAATCGGGGGGAGGACTTTCGTCATGACTTCACTGTATCCAAGGTCGCCGTGTTGTGGAAGACTCCAGGGCGCTCTCCATGAATTTCCTCGCGCACCTTCATCTCTCCGAAGACCGGCCCGAGGCGCGGATGGGCCATCTGCTCGGAGATTTCGTCAAGGGCCTACCCTTCGATAGCCGTCATGCCGCCTCGATCTGGCGGGGGATCGTGGAACACCGGGCAGTGGATGCCTTCGCCGATCGCCATTCCGACTGGAAAGCGAGCTGCGCCCTGCTTTCCCCGGTGCGGCGACTGGTGGCGGGCATTGCCGTGGACGTTCTCTACGATCACCTGCTCGCTTCGGAATGGGAGCGATTCGAGAGCCGGCTGTCGTTCGAGGGATTCATCCACCGGATCCATCTGGATTTGCGAGCGGCGTGGATCCATGTGCCGAGCGAAGCTCGACCGGTCCTCGATCGCCTGATCGAGGAGCGCTGGCTCGCCGGGTATCGCGAAATCGGGGGCCTGCGCCTGACCTTGAGGAGAATGGCGGGACGCTCTCCCGCGCTCACGAACCTCGAACAGAGTGTCGACCGGTTTGTGGAGAAACGTGCCGAATTCCGGAACCACTTCGTCTCATTCTATCCCGATGTCCGGCGTTTCGTGGCCGGACACAGGAAGCGGACGCGGCGATCCGTCAGGATTTCCGAAAGATGCTATCAGCCGAGAATTTCCCGGCTCCCGTGAAGACGAGAGCGAGAACGGCGGTGCCGTAGAGCAGGGCGAGTTCCTTCTTCGCGAAGGGTTCGGCGCCATGCACGAGGAAGGCGGCCACGATCATTGTCACCAGGAGGGGAATTGCGGCGACGCGCGTCCCGAGTCCGATCATGACGAGGGCCGCGCAGAAAACCTCGGCGAAGACGGCGAGGGCGAGACTCGGCATGCTGCCGATGCCCAGGGGATCGAGAAACTTTCCCGACATCTCCGAAAAACCGGTCAATTTGCCCCAGCCGTGAGCATAAAGCATCATGCCTCCGGCGGCGACTCGCAGGAGGATGAGGCCGAAGGACGTGCAGGCGCCGTGGGGGCCGGGATCGAAGGCGGAACGGATCAGGTTTTTCATGGAGTGGTGGATTTTCGAAAGGACATCGCGCTCTTCGCGGTCGAGCGTCAACGGTCGAACGCGTGTCCGGGCCGGAGACGACCATTGCGGAAGTGGAAGATGATCTCGGGGCTGGATGCCTCGTCGTGCCGGATGCTCGCGCGGCCCTGGTAGCGATAGACGTTGGTGGAGAGCTGGATGCGTTCGACGGGGCGCAGCTGTTTCCGGGGACGTGTGCCGAAAAGGGCCCGGGCGAGGTTGCGGCCCGGCTGGGAAGCTCTGTCCTGGAGGACGGTTCGTTCGTTGGCTTTCGCCGTTTGAGGAAGGGCACAGGGGAGAGCGAAGAAGGCAGCGCAGAAGAGGGCAGACAGAAGCTTGGTCATCGTGTGAATAGGGCAGAGTTGAGGTGTGCGGGCAGGGTGCTCAGCAAGATCGGCGAAGTCAAGTGAGAAAGGGAACGCGAGCGGCTCGGCGACAGTGTCGTCACCTGGTGGCCGGGCTGTTGCGCGATGCGATGCCATGGGGCATCCTGCCTCCCATGAAGGGATTTCTCGTCTTGCTTGTTTCCATTCTTTCCTTTTCGGGCGCCTCTGGTCAGGACGCGCGCGAACTGGCTGCGGCAAAAGAACAATTCGCGGTGGCCGACCGGGAGCTGAACGCGGTCTATCAGACCGCGAAAGCTCGACTGCCCGGCTATCGCTTCGAGGAGATCCAGGAGGAACAGCGGGACTGGATCACCTACCGGGACGATCGATCCCTCGCCGGGGCGCAATTCGACGGCGGGGCTCGCGAGGGGAGCGAAAAAGAGAATCCGTCCTATTGGGAGACGGCAGCCGCCCTCACCGAGTCGCGCACTGAAATCCTGCGCGGATGGTTGAAGGCGGACCAGTTCGGGACCGATTGGGAGGGAGTCTGGTCGGATGGCTTCGGGGGCAGGCTCTACCTCAGGGAGACCGGTCCCGGCGGTGTCGAATTCTATCTGTCCGTCGTCCGGGGGCCGACCTACCATCTCGGAGAAATCGGTGGCCTGGCGATTACGAATGGACAGCTGGCGCGATTCGCGATCGAAGCGATTCTCGGCGAGCCGGACGGAGAAACCTGGCTCACGTTTCACCGCGAGAACGGTAGACTGCGGATCATCGGCGTGAACACGCAGTATTTCCACGGTGCCCGCGCCTATTTCGACGGTGAATATGTGCGCGTGCGGGAACTGTCCCAACAGGACCACCAGGAAATGCGCCGGGGCATCGACGCGATGGAGTAGCGATGGCTTGCGGACCACGTTGATCCGGGGATCGAACTGTAACGAATTCGCCACCCGGCGTGATACGGGAGTGTGGCGGACGACGAAACCAGGCTCGTGAAGCGGGTGCAGGCGGGGGACCTCGAGGCGTTCGGTGATCTTCTCGATCGCCATTCCTCGCACCTGCGCGCCTTCGTCGCGATGAAACTTCCCGTGCCTCATCTGATCGACGAAGTGGCGCACGAAACATTCGTCTTTGCCCATCGCCACATTGACGATTTCGAGGCGGGATCCGATTTCGGAAAGTGGTTGCGGGCGATTGCTTTCAACCTTGCCCGCAAGGAGACTCTGCGACATCAACGTGCCGCGAAGAATGCGGAAAAGTATCTCGATCACTGCCTGATCGAACGAGCGGGATCAGGCGGATTGAGTCCCGATTCACCGGTGGCGGTCTACCTCGAAGAGTGCCTGGAGCAGCTGCCCGACCGCCAGCGCGAACTCCTCGCCCACAAATACAAGCTGGCCGAGTCATCCCGCGAGATCTCCGAGGCGTTCAACCAGAGCGAAGCGTGGGTGCGCACGACCTTGTGCCGTATCCGGAGCAGTCTGCGAAGCTGTATCGAGGCGAAGATGCGAGACGAGTCTTTTTCCGGTCTGGCTTGAAGAAGTGCTATTCAAAACACGATCTCCGTCGACTAAACCCATCAAACTTCCGTGAAATCCGAATATCTCGAGGCGCTGCTCAGCGGTGAATTGTCCGGCGACGAAACCAGTCGCGTCGAGGCTGCGTTGCGCCGTGACGACGCCCTGCGCGAGGCGTATTTCGACCAGGCAGAAATGGATCATGCGCTTCGTGCTCTCCTCGGTGGGGAGAGGGGGGCCTGCGGGTCCGAGCAATTCAAGAAGAGCGTGCTCGCGCGGCTGCGTTCGGAGGCCGCAGGCGAGGAACACGGGTTTTCCCGCGGAGTCCTCACCGCCATCCTCGAGGAGCGGAAGAGCACCCCTCCACTCCGCTGGCCCGACCTCCTCAAGGCCGGAGTCGTCGCAGCCGCCGCCTCGGTGGCGCTCACATTTTCGCTCCAGCGAATCGTGTTCGACGGAGAAACCGGCACGAGCGGTGAGCGCACGAGTCCGGGAGCCGGATACCTCGCCCGTGTGGAAGCGTCCCGCGATCTGGTGTGGGCAACTTCGTCGCGCCCCCAGCACGAAGACGGATGGTTGCAGGCGGGACTGCGCCGGATCGATTCGGGTTTCGTGCGCCTCGCCTTCAATTCCGGAGCGACGGCCCTGATCGAGGGTCCCGCGGCATTCAGCCTGGAGTCTCACAATCGCCTATTTCTCGAGGAGGGCCGCCTCACCGCGGATGTTCCGCCAGCGGCTTCGGGATTTGCGGTGAACACACCGAGGATGAACGTCGTCGATATCGGAACGCGCTTCGGCGTTGTCGTCGACGGGGAGGGCAATTCCGACCTGCACGTCATGGAAGGCACCGTCGAGGCGAGCCGGTCGAGTGGAAATGCCGTTTCCCTCGTCGTCCGGGAAGGGCTCGCCGTTCGCGCGGACGACCGTACTCGGACCGACCTTTCCCCGATCGAATATGCGGGCGACCGGTTCACTTTGCGTATCGGGGACCGGGCCCGGGTAACGCCGCGACTGCACTACACTTTCGACGAATCGAGCGGCAATGCGATACTCGATTCGTCGGGCCGGACGCCGCTCGATACCTTCCTCGTCGCGGAAGGAGGCCTGGAGAGTTCCCCCCTGCGGGCCGCAGGTCGAACGGGCGGTGGATTGGTGTTCGAATCCGGTGACTCGCTGGAAACGGCGCTCGATTCGTCGTTCCGTCTCGCCGAGCCGCACACGCTTTCATTCTGGGTCAAGATCGCGCCGCGGCTGGGAAGGAGAGACACCATGACGCTCGCCCGCTTCGGCCGGGAAGGTGCCGGTTGGGAGGTCGCCTGCCACTTCGATCCGGTGACCGGGTCGAGCGGCGCACTCCGGGTGAGTTTCGGTGACGGATTTGTCCTCGGAGGGACGGGTTTGGCCGACGGTCAATGGCACCATGTGGCGTATCGCTATCTCGGCGGAGAAGGTGACCTGCTTGGATCGCGGATCCATCTCTTCATCGATGGGCAGTGGGAGCCTGCGACTCGCTGGGGAGCGGGCACCGTTCGCGATGGGCGGGCCGCCGTTCTATCCCTCGGAGCGTCCGGGGGAGGAGGAATTGCAGGTTGGGTCGACGAAGTCCGTCTCTACGAGACTGCCGCACCGACCCGGAGTGTGCAATCCAGCGCCGAGCCATGACAGAAGCCCGTGGAATATTCTGGAATTTATGGCAGAATTTCGTAACAAATCAGTGTCCTCAGGAGATACTCAAGGGAGCCTGCAGGGAACTTTTTGAAAAACACTTTTCCGAATTAAAACGACCATGAAACCCACACATATTGTGCGATCCGCCTGTGTTTTCGTTGCCATCACCACGGCCAGCCTCGGTCTCGCCGTGGCCGAGATGCGGGAATGGACTTCTGCCGACGGCAGAACACTGGAAGCCGAATTTTCCGGGACGATCGGTGCCGGGGCGACCGCGAAGGTCAAGCTTACCCTCGCAAGTGGCGATGTCGTCGAGTATCCCATCTCGAAGTTGAGCGAAGAGGATCGCCTCTTCGTGAAGGGTAACCTGCCCACCGATCCGCGCGCTCTCGCTGCGGAGATCGACAAGCTGGTGCTCAACAAGATGAAGGAGGCCTACTACGGTCTCCGGGAGGAGAAGGCTTCTCTGCCGACCGACGAGAACCTGAGCCGCGCAGACAAGATCAAGCGCCTCGAAGAGATCGAGCGGGAGATGGAGATGTGCGTCCCGAACGAGATGACGAACGACTACCAGTTCGTTCGCCGGGTCTATCTCGACATCGCCGGCCGCATCCCCACCTATGACGAGGCCGAGCGCTTCCTGAGCCACCGTTCGCCGAGCAAGCGTTCCGAGTTGATCGACGAATTGCTCGATTCCGACGCCTACGCGATGCATCTCTACAACTGGCTGTCCAATCTCCTTCGCGTTCGGGAGGGGGTTGTGATGATGGGCAATGGCAGCCTCAAGGCCGATCCCTACATCGAATACATCAAGGACAGTCTTCGGGAAGACAAGCCTTTCGATGAGATGGTGACGGAACTGCTCACTGCGACGGGAAATCTCTGGGACAATCCCGCGGCGGGTTACCTGCTCTCCGACTCCGGGATGCGACTCTGCAACCTGTCCAACACCTTCACCGTGTTCATGGGCACGGAGATCACCTGCGCGCAGTGCCACGATCACCCTTTCGAGGAGGTCTACCAGATGGATTTCTTCAAGATGGCCGCCTTCATGGGTGAAACCGAAACGCGGGCGCGTGGCGGCATGATGATGATGGGAGACGGCGATCTCCGCAGTGAATTGAACCGGATGTACAAAGTTCTGAAGGATGCCGGCAAGCTGCGGGAGAACCAGAACCAGGACCAGCAGCTTTCCCAGTGGCTGGGAGCTCGGCGCAACCAGGTGGTCGACACCGGGGCCAATGCGATCCGCCTTCCCCACGATTACAAGTATGACGACGGCGAACCCAACATGGCCGTCGATCCCGGTGCGTATTTTGGCGAGGTCGTCGATCTCGAGCAGTACGAGACCCCCCGTCAGGCCTTCGCCGCCTGGGTGACGTCGCCCGAGAATCCCCGTTTCACGATCAACCTCGTGAACCGTCTCTGGAAGCAGGCCTTCGGTCTCGCCCAGATCGAGCCTGTCTACAACATCCCCGGACACCTCGATGGCCAGGCTCAGAACTACGAGCTGCTGACCTTCCTCGAGACGATGATGAAGGATCTCGACTACAGCCTGAAGGACTTCATGCGCGTGATCTACAACACCAAGGCCTACCAGCGTGAAGCCGAAACGATGTCCCCCTCCCTGACCCAGGTGGATAAGGGGACCTACCATTTCCCCGGCCCGGTGCTGCGCCGGATGAGTGCCGAACAACTCTGGGATTCCCTCGTCTCCCTGACGACGGCCGATCCCGAGATGGTCCGTCGCGTCGGGGCGGACGAGTATCGCGACGTCATGAACGTGGATGTGACCTCTCTCAAGACCGCCGACCAGATCGAGAACTGGAAGAAGCGCTGGCGCGAAGCTGGCGCACTCTACAACGGAGACGAGAAGGTCGATCGCGATGACATGGTCGGGGGCGAGCAGATGTTCCGCGCCTCCGAATTGCGTCAGCCGATGCAGGCGGGGCACTTCCTCCGCATGTTCGGGCAGTCGGACAAGCAGCTGATCGAGAACCAGTTCACCACCGGGTCGTCGCCCCAGGTGATGGCCCTCCTGAACGGTCGGATCACCAATGCCGTCCTGACAAATCCGGACGCCTACCTGATCAAGGAAATCGCAAACGGGCGGGGTTCCAAGCGGGACAACGTGGAAAAGATCTTCCTGAGCGTGCTGACGCGCTATCCCACCTCGGAGGAGAAGACCGAGGCCCAGCACGGCTTGCGCGCCAGCCGCGGCGACGACGATAGCGACCGTGCCAAGGAACTCCGCGAGGCCGCCGCGATCGGCGACGTTATCTGGGCTCTCGTCAACACCCGGGAGTTCATGTTCATCCAGTAATCTCAATCACCGTCCAATCCCATCAACCGTCCCAGACCTATCACATTATGAAAGACAAACTCGATCGACTCGACGAGCTGAGCCGCCGGAAGTTCGTGGCGAATGTTGCCAAGACTGCGCTCGGTGTCAGCATCGTGCCCTTCGCGGGCTTGAACCAGGCCCGTGCCGCGGGAGGAGGAAAGGCAGAGTACTGCATCTTCTTCTACATGGCGGGCGGGATGACCCACATCGATACCTTTGATCCCAAGCCCGGGACCGAGACCGGGGGCAAGACGCAGGGCCAGAAAACACCGGTGGCGGGCATCGAACTGTCGCAGTACATGCCCGGCCTGGCGGAGCGATTCAAGGACATCGCCGTGATCCGCTCGATGACCCAGAAGACGGGTGATCACCGCGGTGGTTCCTACTGGATGAGAACCAGCTACCAGCCTCGCGCCACGATCATTCACCCGACCATGGGCCCGTGGGCGCAGACGCTTCTCGGGAAAAAGCACGACACGCTTCCCGATTCGGTCGTCATCGGGGGAGGTGGCAACCACCCGGGTGCGGGCTTCTTCGGCCCGGCCCTCTCTCCGCTGCCGATCGGGGACCCCGACAAGGGAGTCCAAAATGCGACCCCGTGGGAGGGAGTCGACGAGGACAAGTTCGATAAGCGGATGGAGCTCATGAACACCTTCGACGACAGCTTCCGCCGCAAGTTCCAGACCGACGAGGTGAAGGCTTACTCGCAGTTCTACGACGAGACGCTGAAGCTGATGAATAGCGAGGATCTCGACGTCTTTCAACTGACCAACGAGGAGAACTACGATCAGAAGATCGGCAAATACGGCAGTGGCCGCATCGGAAAAGGTGCGCTTCTCGCGAAGCGCCTCGTTTCCTCCGGTGTGCGTTTCGTCGAGGTTTCGTCGGGCGGCTGGGACATGCACAACGACCTCTGGGGATCGATCGAGAATACGGGTGGAGCGCTCGACAAGGCGCTCTCGGCCCTGATCGACGACCTCAAGGCGGAAGGTTTGTTCGACAAGACCCTCATCGTCCTGGGTACCGAATTCGGCCGGACACCGAAGATCAACGTCAACGCGGGCCGGGATCACCACCCCCGTGTCTTCTCGACCATGTTCGCGGGTGGCGGAATCACCGGCGGCCAGGTCTACGGCAAGTCCGACAAGCTCGGTATCGCCGTCGAGGAGAATCCGGTTACCCCGCAGGACTTCAACGCCACGATCGCCTACGCCATGGGGCTGGATCTCAACAAGGTCGTCTACGCCCCGTCGGGACGTCCGTTCCTCGTGGCGGGCCACGAGCGGGATCCGAACACCGACGAGATCGTCAGCGAAGGAAAGCCGGTCATGCCGTTCTTTTCGTAGGCGCACCTTGCTCCGCACGCCGGGGCGAACAGGGGCGGGCTGGAGCGCAATCGCGATTTTTCGTTGATTCCTCCCCCAACCGGTCCGCCCTGCAATCCGCAAATGAGGGCCCGGGATCATCCCGGGCCCTCATTTTTGTGTCCGGGGATCTCAGGAGGGCCGGCCGATTCGCAGAACCGAGAAAACTTGAGAGCAGAGAATAAATTTAAGTTTTCTTAACTAAGTTTACCGGCTATCTGTGTTTCTGCGTCGGGAGGATACCGCATCTCGCCGCACACGAGGCCAGCCGCACTCTGCCATGTCTTCGAGCGATCAACACCATGCGATCAACCGGTGCCTGCGCAGTGCAGTGGACCAGACCGAGGAGGGGATTCTCGTTCTCGAAGGGCGTATCACGACTCCCCTGGGTCCTCGCCTTCTCTTCGCCAATCAGGCGGCCACACGGATGACCGGCTACCCGCTATCCACTCTCGCGGGCCAGCCACTTGGCATGATTCTCGACAATACACGGTTGGATGCGATTCTTGAGAAATTGCCGGTACTCGATCGCAGCACCCCGGCCTTCTTCGTCGATGCCCCTCTCCTTTCGAAAGAGGGAGAAACCGTACCCTGCCGCCTGATCTTCTCGGCCGACCTCGACACGCAGGATCGCATCGTCTCCTACTCCCTGATCATTCGTCCGGTTCCTTTTCCCGCGGAACTCTCCCAACCGCAAAGCGATGCCACCCACTTTCCGGAGCCGGAGGGCGAATCGGGCGCCAGCGAGGAAATGTCGATGGAGCAGGTCTTCGAGGACAGCCGGTCGGAATCCCTTGCTCTCGCTGCCGGCGGTGTCGCTCACGACTTCAAGAACGCTTTGCAGACCATCGTCGCGTCGATTGACCTCGCGCGATTTCACGTTCCGCTGACCTCGCCTGCGATCGATCACCTCGATGATGCTGACCAGGCCCTGACCCGTGCGGACGCCCTCGCCCGGCAAATGCTTGCTTTCACCAAGGGGCAGTCTTCCGATCTCCAAAAGATCTCTCTCCAGCACCTCCTTGCGCACGTGACCGCGATCTCGACTCTGGGGACCGACGTGCGCGCGTCGCTGAACGTGGCAGAAGATCTCGGAGATGTGCAGGCCGATCCCAATCAGATCTCGCAGGTGTTTCACAACATTGTCCTGAATGCGTGTCAGGCGATGGAGGGCGGAGGCACGGTCAAGGTGACCGCGAACAACTGCTCGATTCCCACGAACAACGCACTCGGTCTGGACGGCGGCCGTTACGTCGCGGTGGGGATCAAGGATCGCGGGTGCGGGATCCCTTCCGAGAATCTGGAGCGGATCTTCGAGCCCTATTTCACGACGAAGACCCAGGGAAACGGCATCGGGCTCGCCGCCTGCCGCGAGATCATCCGCCAGCACCGCGGTCACATCTCGGTCGATTCGGTGGTCGGCAGCGGCACGGAATTCGTGGTGTTTCTGCCCGTGTTCGAGACGCGTGAATCGGCGCCCCAGGGATCCGATGAATCCGAACCGGAAGCGGGCTCCGTCCGGACTCGCCCGGCGAACCGTCGGGATGGGGTCGTCTCCGGCTCAGGCTGCGTGCTGGTGGTCGATGACGAGGAACTCGTCGGCAAGACACTCGAAAGCCTTCTTCGGCATCTGGGATACACGACTCTGACGGCGCGCAACGGGGCCGATGCGATCGATATCTATCGCTACTATGCCGACACGTCCGAACCCATCGATGCCGTGCTTCTCGATCTCACCCTGCCAGGAGGGATGTCGGGCCGCGAGGTGATGAAGGAACTGCGCTCCGTCGATGCCGATGCCCGCATCATCGCGACAAGTGGGCACTTCGACGAAAATTCCGTGGAGGAATTTCTCCACGAGGGCTGTGTCGGGGTGCTTCCGAAGCCATTCCCGATCGAGAGACTGTCTCAGACGGTGGCCGAGGCCATCGCGAATTGACCGGGCGGCCACCTCACCGGAATCCCGGAAAGCAGAGACGGATCAGAAGCTCTCGAGGAACCAGAGTCCGTTTTCGCGAACAAGGTGCATCGTCTCCTTTTTCCTTCCGTCCGGACCGAAGAGAAAATCGATCTCGGCCCGGTTGCCATCGAGGCGAGGTTTACCAATGATTTTCCCCTTCGCGAAATGGGTCCGGAAGCTCTCCCGTATCTCGGGCGACGCCGTGGAGACGCCACAGACACTCTCGACGTCGCCGTCGGCGGTGGAGGCGGCGAGAGCGGTGAGCCGCGCAAGCTGTCCCGATCGGGCTGCTGCGAAGACGGCTTCGAGAACGGGAGTGGGAGAGGACTGATCGACCGGGTGGGGATCCTCCGCGCGGAGTAGCGGGGACACGGCGAGAAGAACGAGGGCGGTGAGGATCCTTTTCATGATTCGTTGCAGGGGGGGCGTGGGATGGTGCGGAGCAGGCACGAGGCGGGGCTTTTTCTTTCGAGAATGACAGGCCTGCCGTAGATTGGCAATCGCCATCCCCCATGAACGACCCGGATCCACCTGCCGATGCGCCAGAGGCGCAAGAACGATTTGCCGCCACACGCAAGAGCCTCATCGAGAGATTGGCGAACTGGGAAGACCAGCAAACGTGGGACGAATTCTACCAGACCTACTGGCGCCTGATCTACGGAGTTTCCCTGAAGTCGGGGCTCGGGAACGACGAGGCTTTCGATGTGGTACAGGAAACCGTTCTGACCGTGGCCAAACAGTGGAAGAAGGGTCAGAAATATGATCCGGCAAAGGGGTCGTTCAAGACGTGGCTGATGAACATCACCCGATGGCGCATCGCGGATCAGTTTCGCAAGAAGCAGCGGAATCCGGCCGCCTTCTCCCAGTCGGGGGGAACGCCGGGCGGTGACGGCGAAGCGCGAGATACGGCGACAATCGAACGCCTGGAAGACGAGGGCGGCGGAGAGGTCCTCGACCGGATCTGGGATGCCGAGTGGAAGACCAACCTTTCCGAAGTGGCCCTGGAGAGGGTCAAGAAACAGGTTTCACCCAGGCAGTTTCAGATCTTCCACGCCTATGTGATCAAGGGGTGGGAAGCGAACCGGGTGAAAGACGAACTGGGCGTCAGCAGTTCCCAGGTCTACCTGGCCAAGCACCGCGTGGGCGGATTGGTGAAGAAGGAGATCGGACGCCTGCTCAAGGAGACACCGTGACAGGCTCCGTGTCCTTTGCCGCCATCCACGGCTCCGTCAACTCTGGCGCACCTTCTCTTTCTCCTGCTCCCGATCGGACTCGAGGCGCGAGATTTCACGAGCGCGCTGCGTTTCGAGTTCGGTCAATTCGGCAAAGTTCCCTTCGGAGCGCGCTTTCTCGATCAGGCCGGAAAGGAAAATCTCCCTCTCTGCGATACGCGCGCGGTATTTCTCGTCGATCGCGGCGAGAGTGGATTTCTGCTCCTCGGTGAGGCTGGGCCGGGAGTCAGACTCTCCGAGGCGTTCCATCGCGAGTTCGTAGGCGCTCTTCATGGTGAGAAAGGAGTGGGATAACTAGGCGTCCTTCTTTTTGGCCGCTTTCTTGGACCCCGCCTTCTTTGCCGAGGATTTCTTGGCGGGCGCCTTTTTCTTCGTGGACTTCTTCGCGGGCGGGCTGGAGTCCTCCTTCGGCTCTTCAGAGGATTCCGGTTTCTCCTCGGCAGCTGGCACGTCGTTCTTCGCTTCGGCTACGGGCTCTGTCGTGGGCTCGGGTTCCACGGCTTCGGGTTCTGTCTTGGACTCGGGCTCGGGTTCCACGGGCTCGACCAGTTGCAGGGCGGGTGTCGCCGCGATCAGATTGGAGATCTCCGGCCAACCTCCCACCCGCTGAAGTTGGAAGGTGTGAAGGTAGATCGCCACCGTTTCCGGATCGTGGTCCTGCAACAACTGGTCGACGGTCGAGGCCAGTTTGTCGGAGTCGATGGTATCGGGAATGTCTTCGGCGGCCCCTTCGCCATCGTGCTCGATATCCAGGCCCTCGAGGAACGCGATCAGAAGGTCGGCGTGTGCTTTTAGTAGCCAGAGCTGCAGAACCTGCTCGGCCACTTCTTCCGATCCTTTCAATTTCACGTTCTTGGCCATCCAGGCGACCTGGTCTCGCCCGGGTTTCCGCTGGAGGAAAACGGGGCGCAGCTTCCGATTGGCAGCGAGAGAAGAGAGCGAGGCGGTGTACACTTCGCGCTGCTCGTCGCGCAGAAACTGAAAGACGGAGAGTGCCGTCTCCGGATTCATTTCTCGGAAGATCTCGTACGATTTCATACTTTTTGGGTTTGCCGCCGCCGTAGTATTCCCTAAAATTTCGAGAATTCCAAGATTTCTCGAGCCTCCGAGCGAACCACCCTCCGGGCGGAAATTGCCATGAAAATGAGGGGACGCAATGAAAATGGCGGAACGGGAAAAGCGCGCGTAGGGTTCGCATCATGCCGGACCGGGGAACTGCCCTCTTCGATCTCGACCACACGATTCTCCCCTTCGATACCCAGGTGTTGTTCGCGAACTTCGTGCTCCAACGGGAAAGATGGCGGAGGGTCCTGATCCTGCCCTGGCTGTTGCTGGCTCCCCTGGCGGTAGTCGGAGTGCTGGGGGCGTCTTCCATGAAACGCGCCTTCTTCAGCCTTTTCACCGGTATGCGGGAGGATCGGCTCCGGGCCTATGCGGACGATTTCGCGAGGAGCGTTTTCCTCGATGCCTGCTATCCCGAAATGCGAAGGGAAATCCAGCGAAACCGCGAGCAGGGCAGACGACTGATCCTCAACAGCGCGAGCCCGGAGTTCTACCTGATACCGATTGCCGCGGGTCTCGGCTTCGATGAGTGCGTGGGTACGCGTCTCGATATAGCGGGGCGAGTGCGGTTCTTCCCGCGCATCGACGGCTCGAACAACAAGGGTGCCGAAAAAATCGGGGCGATGCGCGACCGGGGGATCATTCCTCGCGACACCACGGTGCTCGCGAACAGCGTCGCCTATTCCGACAGTTCTTCCGACCTGCCGCTGTTACGGATCGCCTCCAACGCCGTGGTGGTCCACCCCGGCAGGCGACTGGAGAAGGAGGCGGAGCGGGCCGGTTGGCGAACGGTCCGTCCGGATCGACCCTACGGCGGAAAGTGGGGAGGACGATGGGCGACGGCTCGCCAAGCGATCGGATGCTGGGCAAGGGGGGAATAAACCGGTCGCCCGGTGAAGGGTTTTCGGGTATGGGAAGGGGACACGTCATGCCCGTAGAAGATTCTTCGTCCTCCGTCTCGCGCCGATCGTGGGTATCACTCGTGTTGTTGCTCGTCTTCCAGACGCAGAACGCATTCAACGACAACTTTGTCCGGTTCGTCGTGATGGGCTTGGCGATGGCGGCGGCAGCCGGATCCATGGTCGGTGACAACATCGAGTTCATCCTCGCCACGATGATCACCACGCCGTTCATCCTGCTGGCTCCGGTGGCGGGATACCTCTCCGACCGGTTCTCGAAGCGGGATGTCCTGTTGGGGTGTCTTTTCCTGCAGCTGGCCCTCTTCTTCCTCCTGGCGGCGGCGGTGGCGATGCGTTCGGTCGAGCTCGCCGTCTTCGGTTTCTTCCTCCTTGCGGTGCAATCGACTCTCTTTTCGCCAGCGAAACTCGGGATTCTCAAGGAACTGGTGGGATCGCGGCGTCTCGGCTTCGCGAACGGGCTCATGTCGATGCTGACGATGGTTGGCATCCTCGCCGGTATGTGGGTGGCCGGACAGTGGTTCGATTTCCTGCTCGCAAAATACAATGCGGCAAACGGCGAAGCGCCCGACAATGCGTGGCGGGCCGCCCTGATTCCGATGCTGGGAGCGGGCGCGGCGAGTATCTTCGCGATCGTCTTGGGATTTGCGGTTCAGCGGACGCCGTCGCATCCCGACGAGCCTTTCAGCAAGACGGTCCCGGTGCGGCACTTCGTGCATCTTCGGCAGTTGTTCGCGGACCGAACCCTGCGCTACACGGCCCTGTTCACCACATTCTATTGGTTCATCGCCAACTTTCTTGGTCTCGAATTCGTCCAGTTCGCCAAGGAGCTCTATCCCGAGGCGGGCAAGGCGGGACGGATGTCGGCGACGGCTTCGATGCTCTTCGCGATCGGGGGAGGTCTCATGGTGGGAAGCACGATGGTGTCGATCCTGTCCCGGCACCGCATCCGCATTTCTTTCGCTCCGCTGGGAGGAATCGGCATGGCGCTGGGTTTGTTCGGCATCGGATCGATTCCTCCCGCCAGCCCCGGCTGGTATCTCAGTCTCGGCTTCCTGGGATTCGCGAGCGGATTCTACGTCGTGCCACTGAACGCGTGGATCCAGGATCAGGCGCGCGACGATCACCGGGCGCGTGTCATCTCAGCCCTCAATCTCATGACCTCCTTCTCCGGTGTTCTCGCCATCGTCTGTGGCATCGTGCTGAAGCAGGCGGGGTTGAACGCCTCGATGCAGGTTCTCCTGTTCGGCCCCGCGATGTTGCTTGTCACGTGGATGCTCCACCGTTTTCTTCGCCACAACGCTCCTTCCTCCTGATGCGTCGACCATGAAAGCTCTTGGACGCTGGTTCGTTTGCACCCTCTTCACCCCGATCCTTCTGCTCATCTACCGCGTTCGGCGGATCGGGACTGAGAATGTCCCGGTTCACGGCGGTGTCCTGCTTCTCAGCAATCACGTCAGCTACATCGACTCCTTCATCCTGGTGCTCTGTACTCCGCGGCCGGTCCGGTTCGTGGTCGTGGACCGGTTCGTGAACATGCCGTCGGTCGGATGGTTCCTGCGGCTCTTCGACGTGATACCGATTCGGCGCGAGTCCCCGCGGGACGCGATTGCGAAGACGGTGGAGGCGCTCCGGAACGGAGATGTGGTCTGCATGTTTCCCGAGGGCGAATTGACCCGCACCGGGGTGACGATGGGCTTGAAGAAAGGCTTCGAGCTGGTGGTTCGCAAGGCCAGCTGCCCGGTCGTGCCGGTCTACATGGACGGTCTGTGGCGCTCGATCTTCTCCTACGAAAGGGAGCGATATTTCAACAAGTGGCCCCGCGGATGGCGCTGCCCTCTCCAGGTTGCCTACGGTGAACCGATTCCCCCGGAGATGGCGACGGTGGATTCGGTGCGAGAACACCTGCAGGAGTTGTCGGTGACCGCTTTTCATGCCCGGCGCGATCTCGAGCGCTCGCTCGAAGTGGCGGTGATCAAGGCGCTGAAGCGGAATCGGCGGCATTCCTTTCTCATCGAACAGGGAAAGGGGCAACCGAGGGACTGGTCGCGCGGCTACTTCCTCGGTCTCGTTGCGGCGACCGCCCGGAAGTGGATGATGACACCTCCGGAGGACGGCGAACGGATCGGCATTCTGTTGCCCCCGGGCCCCACACCTGCCGCCATCAACCTCGGCCTCTTCCTGGCGGGAAAGACTCCCGTCAATCTTCCCTTCACCATCAATCAGCAGGAGATGGAGGACCTCGCCCGGTCGATCGCTCCCCTGGGGATTCGCACCGTCATCACGTCGAAGGCCTTCATGCCCCACCTCATGGACTTCTGGCAGGGAGACGAGGGGTTGTTCATCGATCTGAAGTCCGTGCTCTCGGCACCGGGACCGGCGATGACGCTCTTGGAACGGATTCGCGCCTACTGGGAACCGGCTTGGATGACCCGGTGGAGACTCTCCCTGAATGCGCGCGACCCGGACCGCGAGGCCGTTGGCCTGGTCGAGCGGCCGGGAGAAGATGCGATTCTCCTCAGTGCCCGCGATCTTCACGCGAACACGCTCCAGGTGATCTCGACCCACTTCGTCCAGCCAGGGGAGACCATCCTTTCCGAGCTTTCGATGAGCCGCGCCGCCGGCCTCATTCTCGGATTCTGGGTCCCGCTGCTACACGGAGGGCGCGTCGTGAGCCGATCGTTCTCACAACGCGAGAGTTTTCCGGCTCTCTCTTCGCTGATTTTGCACCAGGGGGTCACGTTGCTGAGCGGGACGGCCGACTTCTACCGGAATCTCCGGGAACCGCTGGCGATCAAGTCACTTCGCTTCGGTCTCGTGTTCGACGAAATCAATCCGTTCGAGCTGGCCGACTGCGAGGAAACGGTGGAGCTTCCCTTGGCCCGTGCCTGGGACTATCAGGGACGAATCGTCACCCTGAGTCGGACGGATCCCAACAACGGGATTCCCTCGGAACACGGCCAGCAGATCGGCCGGAAGGCCAAGTCGGTGGGGCGTGTCTTGCCGGGCATTGGCGCGACAGTCGATCAGGGCGATCTCGGGCTCCGGTTTTCTCCCGGCGACGCGGCGCGATGCCCCGTCCCCGGTGAATTTCACTTCGACGAGGACAATTTCCTTTTCCGGGATGCCTGACCGCCTCCCGATGATGCGGTTCCGGGAAAAATCACTTGCCGCCGGGCCTGTCCGGTGGCAGATTCGCCGCCCTTCACCAACCGGGGTACGCAACGATGGCTTACGCAATTTTCAAAACGGGCGGCAAACAGTATCGCGTCGAAAAAGGCGATCGCGTCGATGTCGAGAAACTCGAAGCCCAAGTCGGTGAGACGATCACGTTCGACGAGGTTCTTGCGGCGGGAGAAGGCGAAGACGTCACTGTGGGGACGCCCTTCGTCGAGGGAGCGACCGTGACGGCCAAGGTGCTCGACCAGGTTCGGGCGAAAAAGGTTGTTGCGTTCCAATTCAAGCGCCGCAAGGGATACCACCGCACCAAGGGACACCGTCGCCAGATGACGCGACTGGAGATCCAGTCGGTCTGAGCGTCGCGGATCGGATTTCACGAGAACGTTTCACGAGGAAGGTTTGTCATGGCTCACAAGAAGGGACAGGGTAGCGTCAAGAACGGTCGCGACAGCAACAGCAAGCGGCGTGGCGTCAAGAAGTTCGGAGGAGAAGCAGTTCTCGCCGGCAACATCATCGTTCGCCAGTGCGGCACCCGGTGGAAGCCGGGTAAAAACGTGGGACTGGGACGAGACTACACGATTTTCTCGCTGGTCGAAGGCCACGTGCGATTCGACCGTGATGGGCGCCGCGTCAACGTGGACCCGGTCGAACTGGAGGGCTGAGTTCTCTCGCCGCCGGCGGTGAGCAGGGCGACATCCGGGATGCCGGGAAAGGCCGTCCAATGCGGAACGTGGTCCTTTTCCAGCCGGAAATCCCACCCAACACGGGCAACATCGGGCGTTTGTGTCACGCCACCGGAACCCGCCTGCATCTGATCGAGCCCTTCGGTTTCTCACTGGACGACAAGTCCGTGCGCCGGGCCGGTCTCGACTACTGGAGCGAACTCGAGGTCGCTACGTGGCCGGACCTGGAATCCTGCCTGGCGTCGCGTCGCGGTTCAGGCGGTCGGGTCTGGTATCTGACCACAAAGGCGACTCGCCCGTATTGGGACGTGGCGCTGGGCTCGGAGGATTGGCTGGTCTTCGGACCCGAGACACGGGGGCTTCCCGATTCGATTCTCTCTCGCGCGGGCGACCAGGCCGTGACGATTCCCCAGCGGGCCGGCCGCAGTCTCAATCTCGCTACGGCCGTCGGCATCGTCCTCTACGAGGCGGTGCGCCAGGAAGCGCTCGGTGAAGGTATTCGCTAGTGGTTGACATTGCGTGCTTTTTGCCTTGCCGAACAAATTGCAATTCAGTAAACAGGGTGCCTTTCGCCACCGGGGAGACCGACTGCCATCTTCCCTTCCCCCCCTGTCGGGCCATGATTGCACCACGACCGAATTACGGAATCACCAGAATCGACCAGCCGGACAAGAAAAACCACGGTTTCTATGTTCGTATCACGCACAAGGGGAAGAGCCATCAGAAGTACTTTCCCGACAAGGGTCTCGGGGGAAAGACGAAGGCCCTGAAGGCTGCCCGGGAGTATCGGGACAAGCTGCTTTCCCGTATGCCGAAGTACAAGCAGGAGGCCGCGTCGAGAAAGAAACGGCGGATCAAGAAGTCGGGCGTGACCGGTGTCACCCATGTGCTTTCGAAGTCACTGAAGGGCAAACACTACGAATACTGGCAGGCGGCGTGGCTTGATGATGACGGAAGGCGGAGGACCGCGAAGTTCTCGATCAAACGCTACGGCAACGACAAGGCTCTCGAAATGGCGATTGCGGCGAGGAAGGAGGGCGAGGCGAGCCGGTCCTGAACAGGGAAAAAACTGTTCGTCCTTCCCCGGTGGCCGCGTAGATTGCCGGGTGACCGACATCACCCCTGCAGAATTCGCCATCGATGCGCGCCGGATCGAACGTACTTTTCGCATCGGAGACAACCGGATCGAGGTCCTGAAGGGCGTTTCCCTCACGGTGGAGCGTGGAGAAAAGCTATTCCTCGTCGGGCCCTCGGGCGCCGGAAAGACCTCGCTGCTGTATACCCTTGCCGGGTTGGAGAAACCGAATGCGGGGGAAGTGCACATCGAGGGCCGCTCCCTGTATGCTCTGGGACGGCAGCAACAGGCGCGAGTGCGCAATTCGCGCATGGGCTACGTGTTCCAGAGCTTTTTTCTCCTGCCGGAACTCACCGCAATGGAGAACGTGATGGTTCCCGCCATGATCGGGGGAAGGCAGGCGAGGGAGAGAGCCCTCGATCTGTTGGACCGGGTCGGTCTCGCCGAGAGGGCGGGGCATCTCCCCACCGAGTTGTCGGGCGGCGAGCAGCAGCGGGTCGCGATCGCCCGGTCGCTCATCAACGATCCCGCGATCGTTTTTGCGGACGAACCCACGGGCAACCTCGACACACGAACCGGAGATGGCGTGATGGAGTTGCTCATGTCCCTCGCGAGCGAACAGTCGCGCACCCTGCTCGTCGTCACGCACGACAACCGGTTGGCGGCCTCGGGGGACCGCAGTGTGACCCTGATCGACGGTGTGATTCAGTGACGAAAAGGAATTCAGATCCGCAAACGCTTGGTCGGATTGGTGGTGCCAACCAATCCTGTTCGCTTTCCGGACTGACCCTCTCTCTTCTGTCGGCCTGCCTCTCTCTCTTTGGGATGCGTGAGGGGTGGGGGCATCCCGCGCACGCTGAGCCGGTCGATTACCCTTTCGTGGCGGGATTCGAACGATTCTACAGCAGTCTCGATGGAGCGGATTACCTCGCACGGGGGGGGATGCTCCTGTTGAATGAGTTGAACTGCGTCGCCTGCCACCTCCCGCCGGAAGCGCTTCGCGACAGGCTGGAAGGGGTAGAGGCAACGAACCTGATCGGGGTCGGGAGTCGCCTCGAGCCTCTCGACCTCGAGATGATGATACGGAATCCCCGATTCGTGAAACGCGATACGGTGATGCCGAGTTTCTTTGCCGGCCCCGATCGCGACCTGGACGAGGTGGCCGCCCTGAAACACTATCTCGCTTCCCTCCGCGAGGAGATTCCCGAGTATCCCAAGGGCAACATCGACAGCGGACGGCGCCTCTATCACCGCATCGGCTGCGTGGGATGTCATGCTCCCGAGGTCGGATACCGTCCCGAGGAACTGCCGGAGACTTCCCCACTGGAATTGACGGGTTTGTCTTCGGTGCCGATGAATCTGGCCGACCGGTATGGCGAGGACGCGCTGACACATTTCCTCCTCGATCCGCGCCGTCATCGACCGTCGGGCCGGATGCCGGACTTCTCGCTGACTCTCTCCGAGGCATCCGACCTTTCCGCCTACCTGAAAGCGGGTCCCGGCACGACCTTGAGCGATGATCTCCTTGCTGCTCTGGTGGCGGGTCGCGACGACTTTTCTCCCGACTCGTCGCTGGTGGTGCGGGGGCGGGATCTCTTTGTCGCGAAACGATGTGCGGCATGCCACGCGATTCCCGGGGAGCCGGAGGGTCCCCTTCCCGGTCATCATGCCCGGCCCCTGGCTGACCTGGATCCGGATGCGACCGGAGGTTGTTTTTCTCAGCGCCCCGCAGGAAGCGGTGTACCGCATTACGGGCTCGATGCCGTGCAGAAGCTCGCGATCGGGGAGGCTCTGAAGCGGATCGAAGAAGTAGCGGCGGAGGGAACCTCGATTGCGGTCGAACTGGATTGGCGACTGACCAGGTTGAATTGCTATGCTTGCCACGAGCGATTGGGCAAGGGAGCGCCCGAGACGGCGCGGGAGCTCTACTTTCCCCCGGCGGTTCCCGAGGCAGCGCTGCTGGGGCGCCCGGGAGCGATTCCGCCGCCGCTCGATCACGCGGGAGTGAAACTCACCCAGAGCTGGTGGGATCGCATCCTTCTCGGATACGAGGGTCGCCGCCGGGCACGGCCCTACCTCGAAGCCCGCATGCCCCTCTTTCGCGAAGAGGACGTGAAGCCACTCGTCTCCCTGTTCCGCGCCGCGGACGCACCGCTTCGCGAACGTTTGCCGGTCTGGCCGGATGTCGCAGCACCGCCTCCGGTGGGGCGGGAGCACCCCGAGTGGATTTCCTGCCGCCAGTGCCACCCGTTCGGGGGCCACCTCCCGGCGAAGCTGCCGGGCATCGATCTCTCCCTCTCGATCGAGCGGCTCGACAGGCGGTATTTCCTCGGTGCGGTGTCCAATCCGCACGAGTGGCTGCCTGCGGTTCCCGCCCCGATCTTGGACAAGAAGCGGGGCCGGGATTCCGCTCTCGAGCTCTGGCGCTGGCTCGGGAAATAGTTTGCGGGTGCGCGAGCACTCAATCCTGCGTCACGAGTGTGGCGATCTTTTCCCAGTCCTGCTGATCAAGGAGGCGGGGAGCTTCCGCATAGTGCCGGCGACGTCCGCGTTGCTCGGGAAACTGGCCGGGCGCGATCTCCCTCACCTGAAGAAGGTGCCCCTCGCGAAACACCCAGGCATCGAGGCGGCAGGGCCCCACCATGCGGGGATCGGACCACGTGTGGATCGAGACCAGCCTTCCGGTAACGCCGGCCGCGAGGTGCATCGGACCGCTGTCCACGCTGACGGTCCAGCGGGCGTCCCGTATCAGCCGGATGAGTTGCGGGAGGCTGGTCTTCCCCAGGAGATCGACAGCGTTCGAGGGCAAGGCGAGGGGCTCTTCGACCGGCGAGCCTACCACCACGACGCGCAGGGGATGGAGCATTTTGCAAAAGTCGATCACCTCGCTGGGCGAAAGAGATTTTCCTTTCCCGCGGGAGAAGGGATGGAGAACGATGCCGGGCAGACCGGCGAGGAGGGATTCGTCGACAGGATCGCCTTCCGGCAGGAGGAATTCGGGTTCGCCGGGTCGTGGCGCCCCGCATGCCTCGGCCAGGGCGAGGCAACGGTCCATCGCGTGACGAGTTTTCCAGTCAGCCACGGGAACGGCCTTGTCGTAGAACAACCACGCTCCCTCGCGCGCCTGCCGGAATCCGGCTACCGATCCGGCGCGGGACATCCTGGTCAACCAGGCACTCCGAATCAGACCCTGGAAGTCGATCGCCAGATCGGGTTCGAGCGAGCGTAGATTTTCCCGGGCCCACCGTCGCGCGGCGTAGCAACCTCCGGCGCCGGTGAACGCCTTGCGGGGAAAGGGAACGGGTTGAACAAAGGGCATTCCACCCAGGAGGGGCTCCCATTCGGTGTTGACGATCCAGTGAATCGCCGCCCCGGGCAGGGAACGATGCAGCGAGACGACGGCGGGGATCGCGTGGACGATGTCACCGAGCGAACTCGGTTTGACCACGAGGAGCGATCTGCCTGTGCCCGCCTTCACCTGCGAGGGTCGCCCGGTTCTACGGACCTCTGTGGAGGGCGGATTTCCGGGAGACGGGTTTCGGTTCGCGACCTGGGCCGACTTCCGGCCTACTTTCCCAGGGCGAGTCGGTGCGCCAACATCTCGGGAAGACCCGCGGCGACGATCTTCTCCTGCGCTTTTTCGATGTTGTAGCGCACCCGCCGGATCGAGACCTGCTGACCTTCGACATCGTAAATGGCATAGGAGGCACGCCAATCGCCGTCGCGCGGCTGTCCGGTGCTGCCAACGTTGATAAAGTACTTGCGCCCCATCTCGAGATCGACCGACATCTCCTCGACCGCGTCGACGCTGTCACCCTTGACATAGATCCTAGGCGTGTGGGTGTGCCCGTAGAAGCAGAGCTGGGTGAACTGGTAGCTGAAGCTCGCCATCGCGTCGAACTTGTTCGTCACGTAGGTCCAGCCACCCGGCGTGTCGAGGGTGGCGTGAACGATGGTGAAGTCGCGCACCTGGCGGACGAGCTTCAGGTTGGATAGCCAGTCCCGGTCGTCGGGCGAGAGACTGTTCCGCGTCCACTCCATGGCCTGCTTCGCGAGCGGATTCAGCCCTTCGAGAGAGGTCTCGAGCACCGCTTCCTCATCGTGATTCCCCTTCACGGTGGGACACCCCATCGTCCGGACCATCTCGACGCATTCGCAGGGGTTGGCAGCGTATCCGACGATGTCGCCGACGCAGACGTGATCGGTGCAATTTTCTTTCGTGGCGTCCTCGAGAACCGCCTCCAGGGCTTCGAGGTTGGCGTGGATATCTCCGAAGATGGCGTATTTCATATGCCGGAAAACGCGTGGCGCCACGAACCCGGCGCCCGAAAAGAAGGGCTCAACAAAGCACAGATACCGCGCACCGCAATGGTTGTGAACAAGAAATAGCGGAAAGAAAGGGATTCCCCTCGACAGGGCAGGCCGGTGAATCCAGCCGATCAGGGAACGAGGATCTTCCCGCCCTGCGTCGCGCTATCGTTTTCCTCGCCGCTCTCCGCCGGAATCCGTTGAAACGGAGGTATGCCCAGCTTCTCCTCGAGTTCGCGGATTTTCGTGACGAGTGTCCCCTTGTGATGTCGTTCCTCGGCGTGGTAGAGCCGCATCAGGTAGGCGTACGCCTGCTCCTCTTCGCCGGGGCAGTCGGCGAGGAAATAACCGTAGAATCGCTCCGCATATCCGGGGGCGCTGGGCAGCTTCATGATTTCACCGTAGACTCGAGCGACGGCGCAGGGATCACGGAGCTTTTCACGGTAGACTTCGGCGAGTTGCAGGCGGATGGGGACGGAATCGGGCAATTGTTCGATCCCTCTCTCGGCGAGTTCGACCGCACTGAGTGCGTATTCGTGATAGCGCCGTTTTCGCTCGAATTCGGGCAGGCGCATGTCGTTCTGCATGTTGGCCGTCGCATTGATGCCGATGTGCCAGATCACGGTGACCCAGTGGTGCTCGTCACGAGGTTCGAGATTGGTGACGATCGCGTAATCTCTTTGCAGTTCGTCCCATTCCTTGTTGCTGAAATGATTGAACGCCTCAATAACCAGGTAGGTGGCGACGAGTGAGCGGAGACCTCCGAGGGTGCCCAACAGCGTCGATTGACTCATTTGCTGCATCGCATTCTGTCCGGGCGGCGGGAGAAGCAGGTTCGCGGTGGCGAGTTCCTCACGCAGACGGTGCTCCAACGGCTGTCGAATCAACCCGAACGCGGCGAGCAGCACAAGAGCGGGAATCCAGCGAGGTATGCGACGGAGTATGGCCATTCCCGAATTAGAATTCCTTGTCGACGAAGACGAGAAGGGACAGGAGCAGGAAGACGAGGAGATACCCTGCGGTGATCAGCGCCATCTGGACGACGAGCCCCCAGACCACGGGTTCTCCCAGGACGATTCCCTCGCTGAAGGCGAAGAGCTGGTAGTCCGGGATGAGAATCCGAATCACCTTCGCCCCCATGCGGACGAGGATGTTGTTTTCCGTTTCGGCCAGCCAGAAATTGGTCGCCATGGAGTGGGCGTGGCCGATCAGGAAGATCAGAATGCTCACGATGATGGTGAAGAGCGAGCTCGAGGCGAAGGTCGAGAGGAAGATCGTCACGACCGCGACCACCGCTGCCTTGAGAAACGACGCGAGCACCGCCACCGCCAGTTCGGGGCGCATGCCCTGTGCCTGAATGAGACCGATCTGTTGGCGGATTTCGTCCTCGGAGTAGCGCTCCTGGCTCAGCATCGAGGAGAGTTCCGCGGAAATGAAGGCGGACTCTCGCATCGAGATCATGACCGCACAGATCGCGAACATCGCGAGAAGGGAGATCGCGAGAATGACGAGGACACCGCAGAGTTTGCCGACGAGATACTCGATGCGACGCACGGGTTTGGAGAGGATGGTGTAGAGCGTGCGGTCCTCCTCGTCCCGCGGGATCAACAGTGCGGTGGAGACGATGGCGAAAAGCCACGCGAAGAGATCCATCGTTCCGAAGGCGACCTTCTTGATCATCGAAAGTTCCTTCGCCGGGGTGGCGGGAATGTTGAAATTCCCCACCGCGACGACGAGCAGCGCGAACGCGAGGAGGAAGTAGAAGGTCTTCATCCGGATGAGCTGCGTGACCGTACCGGCTGCGATGGTCGCCACGCGAGACGCGGAGAAGACGGGATGCGCGAGGTGACGCGGGGGAGGGGAGGGCGAGGCCGTGTCGGGATCGGTCATGACTCGTCTCCTTTCTGACGTTCGCGTCCGGCGAGATCGATGAAGAGGCGTTCCAGCGTCGTGCGGGGATGGCCCTTGCCGACGATGCCGACGTCCTCGTGCCGGGCCACCACCTCTTCAATCTCCGCGATGACGGCGGGCGAGGCATTCTCGAGAGTCAGGGCGGTCTGGTGCTCGATCGAGATCAGGTCATCGAGGTTTCCTTCGCGCCGCATGCGCCCCCGGAAGATGATCCCGACCCGGTCGCACACCTCCTGGACCTGCTCGAGGAGATGCGAACAGAGAAAGACGGTGATCCCCTCGTCCCGCAGCTTCATGATGAGATCGCGGATTTCACGGGATCCGACCGGATCCACCCCCGCGGTGGGTTCGTCGAGCACGACGAGTTGCGGCCGTTGGATCAGGCTCTGGGCCAGTCCGATTCGTTGCAGCATTCCTTTCGAGTAGCCGGCGAGACGCCGCTTTGCGGCCTGTTCGAGGTCGACGAGCGCGAGGAGTTCGGCGATACGTTCCTTCAATTCGCGACCCCGCATCCCGCATAGCTTGCCGTAGAATTGGAGGGTTTCGGTTCCGGAGAGATGGCGGTAGAAATAGGGATTCTCGGGAAGGAACCCGATTTCGTTCCGGGCCCGGATATCGCCGCTGTCCCGGCCGAAAACTTTCACCGTGCCCTCATTGGCCGCCATGAGTCCGAGCACCACTTTCATGGTCGTGGATTTGCCGGAGCCGTTGGGGCCGATCAGGCCGTAAACCTCGCCCGGCCGAACACTGAAGGACAGGTTGTCCACCGCCACGACGTAGTCGCGCTTCAATCCCGCCGAAAAAACCTTGGTCAGGTTCTGCACATCAACCGCCGGATCGGTCATACATTTCACCTTTCGATGGAAAACCCTCCCACCCTTTCGAAGAGCGGCACGGCTCGCTCTTCTTGTTCGTGGATGTGATGGCCGAGCGGGCTGTCGTGCAGATCGCTGATGTATTCGTCGATTTCTTCCGCCTCTCCCATGATCTGCAACTCGACTCTCCCATCGTCGAGATTCTTCACCCATCCGGTCACGTCGAAGCCTTTGGCGAGCTGTTTCGCCGTGTAGCGAAACCCCACGCCCTGCACTCGCCCCGCGAAGAGATACTGCCGCGCCTCCATGGCGCAGGGTAGCGACCCGGCGGGCAGGGTGTCAAGAGACAGGAGCGTCATGGGCGCCATCGGGGGAACGATAGTTCACTTGCCCGGAAAATCGGGGATTCGGAGAGGAAGGGCTTGCAAAGCGGCACGGTTCGTTGCCCCTTTGTCCATGGCCTCCCGTCTCCAGTCGGTCTGCGTCTTCTGTGGCTCGCGCACAGGTGTGAATCCGGCCTTTGCCGAGACGGCGCGGGCTGTCGGGCGAACACTGGCCGAACGCGGATTGCGCCTCGTCTATGGAGGTGGCAGCGTGGGACTGATGGGCGAGATCGCCGATGGCGCCCTCGAAGCCGGTGGCGAGGTGATCGGGATCATCACCACCTACCTGAAGGATCGCGAACTCGGCCACCCGGGCATCGCCCGGCTCGAGGTGGTGGAGACGATGCTGGAGCGAAAGGACCGCATGGCGCAACTCTCCGACGCCTTTCTTTCCCTTCCCGGCGGCATCGGAACGCTGGACGAACTGTTTGAAATGTTGACCTGGACGCGCCTCCGCATCCACCGCAAGCCGAACGGCGTTCTCAACGTGGAGGGGTTCTACGATCCTCTCCTCTCCTTTCTCTTCGAGAACCAGGTGCAGGGGGGATTCATCGGGGAAAAGGGCGCCCGCAACCTCCTCGTGGACGACACGATCGAGGGGATCCTGGGACAGTTGGATGCGGCGGCCGCTGAAGCCGATCCCGTCACCGCGTTTCCGGCGTCATGAAGGAATATCACGAACTACTCGAACTCGTCTTGGCCGAGGGAAAGCCGCGGAAGGATCGCACCGGGGTGGGAACGATCGGCGTGTTCGGTGCGCAGGCCCGGTTCGATCTGCGTGACTCCTTTCCCTGCCTGACCACGAAGAGGCTGCACCTGAGGTCGATCATTCACGAGCTTCTCTGGTTCCTGAGCGGGGATACCAATATTGGGTATTTGAAGGAGAACGGGGTCTCGATCTGGGACGAGTGGGCCGACGATAAGGGCGACCTCGGGCCCGTCTACGGCAAGCAGTGGCGACAGTGGCAAGGCGGCAAAGACGGAGAGCCCATCGATCAGATCGCCCGGGTGGTGGAGTCGATTCGCACAAGTCCCGAGAGCCGGCGTCACATCGTGAGCGCCTGGAATCCCGCCGACGTGGAAGACATGGCGCTCCCGCCGTGCCATTCCCTCTTTCAATTTTACGTCGATGTCGAGGCCGGCGAGTTGAGTTGTCAACTCTACCAGCGCAGCGCCGACCTGTTCCTCGGCGTGCCCTTCAACATCGCCTCCTACGCGCTTCTGACGATGATGATGGCCCAGGTCTGCGATCTCGTGCCGGGCGATTTCGTGCACACGTTCGGTGACCTGCATCTTTATCGCAATCACCTCGACCAGGCACGGGAGCAGCTCGCCCGCGAGCCGAGGCCCCTGCCCGTGATGAACATCAATCCCGAGGTGCGCCGAATCGACGACTTCACCTACGATGATTTCGAACTCGTGGGTTACGATCCCTGGCCGGGCATCAAGGCGCCGATCGCGGTATGAGCGGGGCCGTTCTCAAGGCGGTCGTTGCGATGGCCTCGAATCGTGTCATCGGGCGAGACGGCCGCCTTCCCTGGCATCTCCCCGAGGATCTGAAGCGGTTCAAGCAGCTCACCCTGGGGCATACCGTGATCATGGGCCGCAAGACGATGGAGTCGATCGGACGTGCCCTGCCGAAGCGGCGAAATATCGTCGTCTCACGAACCCTGGAACCCGGTGACGCCTACCCGGGCTGCGAAATCGTGTCGAGTTGCGAGGCCGCGCTGGGTCTGCTGCGCGACGGCGAAACGGGCTTCGTGATCGGTGGGGCCGAGCTCTATGCCGCTCTGTTGCCGGAGTGTTCCGAGCTCTACCTCAGCTACGTGTTCGCAGCGCACGAAGGCGACGTGTCACTGCCACGATTCGAGGACGACTTCACCCTGATCGAGGTGCTCTACGCCGACGACAATTTCGAATTGAGGCGCTTCGCGCGAAATCGTTGAGCGGCATTGGATTCGGGTGAAGATTTTCTCCGGAAAACCGTTTCAATTCGTTGAGATTCCCGGTGGTTGACCTATAGTACCCGATCCCCGAAATTGAGGTCCGTATTCCGTGCCAAAGTGGCGCAGTCGGCCCGAGCTTTCTCCTCACCCTCGCCCTTGCGATGCCCGACACCGACGATCTTTCCGACGACACGCCCCCCACGCAAGCTTCTGCCGAATATGGCGCGGGTCAGATCGACAAGTTGGAGGGGCTCGAAGCGGTGCGGAAACGCCCCGGAATGTATATCGGGGATCCGGCGACCGAAAGGGGGCTCCACCATACGGTGTTCGAGGTGCTGGACAACTCGATCGACGAGCACCTGGCCGGTTTCTGCGAGAGGGTCGCGATCACGATTCACGCGGATGGGTCCGTCTCGGTGGAGGATGACGGACGCGGGATCCCGGTGGACATGCACCCGAAGTTCGGCATTCCCGCGGTCGAGCTGGTGCTGACCAACCTTCATGCGGGTGGCAAGTTCGGGCAGGGTGCCTACAAGTTTTCCGGGGGCCTGCACGGTGTCGGGGCGAAATGCGTCAACGCGCTCTCGGACTGGTTCGAGGCCGAGGTCTACCGCGATGGGAAGATCTATCGCATCGCCTTTGAGCGGGGCAAGACAGTGAAGCCGCTCGAAGTGATCGGAGAGCGGGACAAGGATGCGCGCACCGGCACGAAGATCACCTTCTTTCCCGATACCACCATCTTCACCAAGGGGATCGAATTCAACTTCGACTATCTTTCGACCCGGCTGAGGGAACTCGCGTTTCTGAACCCGGGAATCCGGATCGCCCTTCACGACGAGCGCGCCGAGTCGAAGAAGTCGGCCGATTTTTTCTACGAACAGGGCATCGTGCAATTCGTCCAGCAACTCGCGGAGAACAAGGAACTGATTCACGAGTCGCCGATTTCCCTCCGGGGCAAGCGCCTCGTCGATATCGACGACGCGGGAAAGACGGTCGAGGACGAGTGCTACGCCGACATCGTGCTGCACTACACGGGGGACTATCACGAGAACATCCTCTGCTTCGCCAACTCGATCCCCAACGGTGACGGGGGAGCCCACCTCTCGGGCTTCCGCAGTGCCCTTACACGGGTGATCAACACCTACGCCAAGAACAACAAGCTTCTCAAAGACAAGGACCCAGCGCTGACCGGCGACGATTGCCGCGAGGGCGTCATCGCCGTCATTTCGGTGAAGCACCCGAATCCGCGCTTCAGCTCCCAGACCAAGGAGAAACTCGTCAACAACGAGGTCGAGGGGGTCGTCAGTTCCATCGTCTACGAGGGCATGACCGGATTCTTCGACGAGAATCCGCAGGTCGCGAAGAAGATCGTCGACAAAGTGGTCAACGCGGCGCGGGCTCGCGAGGCGGCGCGAAAGGCACGCGAGACGGTCCGGAAATCGGCCATGTCGGGTGGTGGCCTGCCCGGGAAACTGGCGGATTGCTCATCCCGGGATCCATCCGAGAGTGAACTTTATATTGTCGAGGGAGATTCCGCGGGCGGCTCGGCGAAGCAGGGGCGCGACCGTCGCACCCAGGCGATTCTGCCGATCCGGGGCAAGCTGATCAACGTGGAGAAGGCTCGCCTCGACAAGGTCCTCCAGAACAAGGAGATCCAGACGATGATCACGGCGATCGGAGCGGGGATCGGTGACGGGGACGGAGAGGGATCCTTCGACATCGAGAAGATCCGCTACCACAAGATCATCATCATGACCGATGCGGACGTCGATGGATCGCACATCCGCACCCTGCTCCTGACCTTTTTCGCCCGGCAAATGTCCGAACTGGTCAAGCGTGGCTACGTCTACATCGCCCAGCCGCCGCTTTACAAGATCACGCGCCGGAAGAAGGAGCAGTACGTGCAGGACGACAAGGAGATGGCGAGGATTCTCATCACCCTGGGCGCCGACGACGTCGGGCTGCGGCTCGCCGGTGACGAAGGCGCCGAAGAGATCCGGGGCGATCAACTGGAGAAGATCCTGTGGGATCTCGACCGTCTCAACCGGTACAGCGAGACGATCACGCGGAACGGGGGCGACTTCGAGGAGTATCTGGCCCTGGAACGCGACGGGCGACTGCCCGAGGATCTCGTGCAAATCCGGGAAGGAAACGAGATCTTCGTGCGGTATTTCGTCGATGAGGCGGCACTGCGGGAGTTCGCGGCCGAAAACCCCGACCTCGACCTGATGACCGGAATGGAGGTCGAGGATGAGGATGAGGATGAGGATGACAAGTCGACGGGCGACGCTGCAGACGAGGGGGGCGTGTCGACTCCGGATGGCGAACCGGTGGTGGCGAAACGCGAGGGTCCGAGCCGCCGCGCCC
>Ga0180430_10000548_pt1 | contig 40541 bp, 25 predicted proteins | sample SS_ome_9_FD_132999 | JGI IMG/M metagenome (GOLD analysis project Ga0180430, IMG submission 132999) | Hypersaline lake sediment archaeal communities from the Salton Sea, California, USA - SS_1_S_2 metaG | ecosystem: Environmental > Aquatic > Non-marine Saline and Alkaline > Hypersaline >...
CAACGGCGTCATCGCAGCCAATATGCCGATCAAGGCTGAAGTGGCGGAAGATATAGTCGTTGTTACCAACGACTAAGAGTCGCATTCAGAAACTTTCCAAAGGACCGGCTTTTTGGCCGGTCTTTTTCGTATTGCCTGTGTGATTTGCCCCTCGAGAAACGTCGTGCTAGACGGTCTCCTTTTGGTTGACTGTAGACTCCTGTTCGTTACCTTTCGGGGCAGCTCTCCCGCGAGGCCGACGTAGGGCCTCGAAGACTAAAGAACATATCCAGTCGAAAGGAATCAGTTGTGATATCGATAAGATGGGTAAGCCTGTCACTTGTAATGCTGTTGCTTATTGCCGTTGGCGACGTCTCATCCAAGACGGTTCGGGTGGGAGCGACGGAAACATATACGACGATCCAGCAAGGTATTGATGCCCTTGGCGGAGACGGTGATACGGTACTAGTGGCTCCGGGACTCTACCGGGACACGCTGGAGGATCGAAATCTGCGGTTTAACGGTATCAGTTTCTATCTGCTGGCAGAAGCCGGTCCCGGAAACACTTTCATCGATGTCGGCGCCAGCATTTCCGATCAACAGCGATTCTTTTATCTCGACGGGTATGACTACCCCAGTGCCTATGTTGTGATCGAAGGCTTCACGATCCGCAACAGCTATCGCAACTACGGCGGCGGTGCAATCGATGTGTACCAGTTTAATCTTACGCTCCGCAATTGCGTCTTTGAAAACAACACCGGTCGAGCCATTCGCGCTTACTATATGACGGGGGCGATCGAAAACTGCGTGTTTGACAACAACCGAGACATTTATGATGTGGAGCACACTCCTCAGGGTGGTGCCATCAACTTCTATTACTCAACCGTGACCATCGACAGTACGGTGTTCGTTAACAACTTTTCTGACTTCGCAGGTGGAGCGCTGTATTCATACAGTTCCGACATTACCGCTACACATTGCCTCTTTCTCAACAACCAGGCAACGGAGCGTGCCGGTGCCTGGTGGATGGGGGGGAGTAACCATCCTGTCATGAGAAACTGTACCTTCACGGGCAACGTAGTGAACGGCAACGGTGGCGCACTCTACCTGGACTTTGTGGCAGGGTTGTCGGGGAAGGAACGTTCGCGGCTCGCCCAAGTCGGCGAAGATATCGAGAACTGTCTGATAGCCTTCAACCAGGGAAACCAGCCCATCTACGTGACGAGAGACTACTTCACAACGATTGGCTGCACAAACATCTACGGCAACAGCGGTGGCGACTGGGTCGACTCGGTCGCATCGCAGGCCGGACTTAACGGAAACTTCTCGGCTGATCCTCTCTTCTGTTACCAGGGACCGACCGACGCCTACTCGCTTTACTACGGAGTCGTGGCCAACTCACCGTGTGCTGCGCTATACAACAGCTGCAATCAGGACATTGGTGCTTACGGTACCAGTTGTGGTGCCATTAGCTTCGAGTTTGACCTGTCGTCCATGGTGTGGGACGCCACCTATCTCATGGGCAACCCCGATCCCTACACGCTGGTAGTTTCCAACAGCGGGGGCAACTATCTCAACTGGACAGCCGGTTGGAAGAGCAGCTGGTTGGACGTCAGTTCTGTAGAGGGCGACGCTCCGGACACTCTGACGGTCACCGCCGATGCCACCGGGTTGGATGTAGGAATCTATTACGACACGATTTCGTTCATCGATCCGAATGCCGAAAACTCCCCGGCGATGTTCCCAGTTAGACTAGAAGTGATAATGTCGCAGCCTCCGGCGTTTGATCCTTACGTCACTACCGCGCCGATCATCCCCGGGTCGCCTGATCGGATCATCGCCCAGTCGGGAGAGACCCTGGTAATCACTTTCCGGGCTTCAGATCCCGATGGTACCATTCCCGGTCTGGGCATGCAGTCTCCTCCGGCAAATGCGACGTTCACCGACAACGAAGACGGTACCGCCACTTTCGTGTGGAGTCCGGTTCCGACAACCGATGGCATGACAGTGCTCGAGGTACAGGCATCCGACGAAGCGCAATCGGTACTGCAACAAGCAACGGTTGATATCAACCAAGCCCCCTCCTGGACAACTCTCTGCGGGAACTCCTCGGTCGCTGAGCGCTCAACCCTGGAGTGCGACATTGTCGCTACCGACCTGGCCAACCCGGACGGAGTGACGACAACTCTAAGTTGGAACAGCCAACCTCCGGGCGCCACGTTTGTCGACAACGGTGATCTCACCGGTCGCTTGACCTTCACGCCCACCGCCGATCAGGTAGGGGAGATGTACTCGGTGACGTTCACGGTCGATGATGGCTACATTCCGGTCGACACGACAATCCAAATCGACGTCATCAATGAGCCGTTGCTGCTAAACGACATGAGCCCCAGTCCTACCTATGCCGGTGACATTTTGGTCGATCAGTCGATAATCTTGTACTTCAACGAGAAGCTCAACTCCTCCTCGGTCTCTTCCGGAATCGTCATTCAGAGTGCCAAAGGAGCCCAGTTGGGGAAGTACTACTACCCGATCCCCAAGACGGTTGTTCTTATGCCGGATCAGGGCTTCCTTCCCGAGTTTGATACGATCTCAGTTAGTGTTACGCTAAACCTCTCAGATGAAGCCGGCGAACCGATTTCGGCTCCTTACCTGGCGGTCTATTACACCGGCGCCACGCTCTATCCGGGCGACGCCAACCTCGATCAGGTTGTGGACGAACGGGACATCTTCCCAATTGCCCGTAACTGGGGGAACACCGGTCCGGCGCGACCGGGAGCCTCCGATTGGACTTTCGAGTCCACACCGGCTCACGTGTACAATCCCCAGGGCCGATGGAATCCTATCGCCGGCCTGTATGCCGACACCGACGGCGACGGTGAAGTCGGGGCGATGGACATCTGTGCCATAGGCGACAACTGGCTACAGAGCAGTTCAACTTCTGCCAAGAGTCCTCTGACCAGGGCCCAATCGGTGGAGGCGCTCCAGGAGGTGGATGAAGATATCAGAGAGCTGCTCTTGGCTGCCGCCGTCGATTGCCCCACGTCCCAGGGCAGTAAGATCCTGCAAGAACTGCTGGCAGCGTCGCTCGGTCGCGCTACCGAAGCCCTTCCGGATCGTGTGGAGCTCTATCACAACTACCCCAACCCGTTCAACCCCTCAACCACCATTCGCTTCTTCCTCCCCGAGGCAAGTGATGTTCGGGTCGAGATTTTCAACATGTTGGGACAAACGGTTGCGGTCCTGGCCAACGGACGCCTTGAGGCCGGCTATCACGATCTTGCGTGGGAGGCCTCTCCCGATGTTGCGAGCGGGATTTACTTATACAAACTAGAAACCGCCGAGCGATCGCTCACTCGGCGGATGATGTTGCTTAAGTAGCAGCCGGTCTTCCGACCGGCTCGTCAACGAGCCTTCAGAAAGTTACCGACACTCCCCGTGCTTCCAGCGCGGGGATGTGTATTTGTAGCGCGGCCCCATCTAGCGGATTTCCCTGCAAGAAGATTTCGTCACCAGAACCTAGCCCGGAGTTGTTGAACAGGGCGCTGATATCTGAGATCTCGTTGTTGGTCAGTTCCAACTCCTGGAGGTTGGTCAGGTTCTGCATCACGGAAATGTCGCTGATGCCGTTGTTGTCCAGGTCCAGGACTCTTAAATCGGTCATGTTGACCAGCCAACCAGTATCTGTAATCTGGTTATTGCTCAGTACCAGTATCTGAAGCGAAGTAAGGGTACTGATCTGACTGGGCACGTTGATCTGGTTCTCGTTCAGTTCCAACACCTGCAAGCTCTGGAGTCCGTTCAGTGGCCAGGTGTCGCGGATGTTGTTTCTTCCGAGAAGCAAGGCCGTCAGGTTTGTTAAACTGGTACACGGCTCCAAGCGTGTGATCTCGTTGTCTACCAGTGCCAGTACGGTGAGGCCACTCAATGCCTCAATCCCTGACAGGTTGGCAATTCCGGCCTGGCTGGCCGAAAGTGTCTGCAGTTGGTTGACATCGGTCTCAAGAATCACGCCGGTCGGCTTGTTGATAGCGACCCGTACAGCTTGCTCCAGATTCGGATCCGGGAAATGCACGGTTCGGGCAATATCCGACGAGACGAATATCTCAGATCCTTCGGTCGCAATGTCACCCAGCGGAATCACCGGGCTGGTCCCGAAATCAAGCTCGGTGATCTCCAGCGAGATGTTGGAGGTAGCAGTGTCGGGCCCTTCAAAGGAGTTGCTGAACATCACTACCGAACCGAGCAAGCCGTCGCCGTTGACATCGACCAGTGGCGTGGTGTTGCCCTGGGTACGCGTGAAGGTATACGCCATGAACTGATTGGTGAGGTCCAACTGACCGAACAGCAGCGTTGTCTGGTCATCCAGCGCAGCCGGGATATAGAACGAATCGGGCAAGGCTGCAAAGTCGTCCCAATGAACTCGGAAGCTGATTCCAATTAGATTAGGCAGACCGCTCACCTCGAGATCCAGCGTGAACTGCGAGTTTTCGCCCACCGCGACGTAACCGGGGGAGAGACGCGCAATTGTGGCATCCTCAGCGGGAGCGAGATCGACTGCGATCGTCATATCCTCACCAGGGATCACGTTACGCACGGTTGAGCCTTCGTATATCAGGCCGTGTTCCAGGCTGAAGACCCGGATAGTGAAGGTTCGCGCCGGCCCGGCTGGGACATCCACCACGCCGACAATGACACCGTCGATGTACGAGAGGGAGGCCACGATCGGCACTTCAATTCCCTCGCCGGTAACGGTGACGGTAATACTGTCGATCGCCTGGACTTCTGCACCCGAGGCGAAGTTGAGATCAAGCACGACGCTGCCGGCATCCGGTCGACTCTCGGTCGGTCCCTGTGAGCAACCGACTATGACCAACGCGAAAAGCATTGAGGCCGCCAGCAGTATATGAGTAGTTTTCATATCGAGACGCCTCCTATAAGCTGGCTGAGAGGCCAAGGGTTGCTTGTAGTCCGGTCACATCGATGTCTCCGCCATCGGTCGTGCCGGTAGAATAAGTGAAGCCTAGATTGACGCCGAAACTCTGGGAAGGGTTGGCGATCAATCCGGCGCCGAAGCCTATCAGAGAGGTACTGCCGAAGTCAAGATCGTTGGCTCCAATGCTCCGGTACTCAACCATCGGCCCTACTTGAACCTGCTGATTGAGCTGGTGCATGTATTGTCCGAAAGCGGTGAACTCGTCACCGAAGTACTTCAACTCGGAGTTTTCGCCCACGAACAGGTCGTTCTTTCCCCGGCTGAGATAGCCCAGACCAAAGTTCAGCCGTCCGCTGTTTAGCTCGTGGCCTAAACCGGCCTGAACGGCCATCTGCGTGCTCTGCTGAAATGTTTTCACATCGCTGGTCTTGTCGGCGCCATACGACGAAAAGATCAGATTCAGAGAAAACGCTGTGGCGCCGAACATGCGATCGGCTCCGGCATTGACCGTCATGACATCGCCGGGATTGTAGTCGGTGTATCCTTCGTAGGGGTCATACTCGCCGGTGTAGCGGTAGCTGGCGCCGACTCCGCAGCGCCATTCTCCCAGCATCTGAGCGAGTCCGGCGGTTGCAGAAATCCCCAGTCCCTGACCGAAGCGGCGCATCGGCAGGTTGAGGTAGTTCTGAGCCAAGAGGGCCAAAACCGTGGCCTCTTCGTTCGCCGAAAGCTCTTTCTTACCGGTGGGAAGGTTGAGACCGAGGCTGAACACAACCTGGTCTTCCATGAAAGAATGACTGGCCTGAACGCGCACGTCGCCGAGTCCGTTCAGTTTCGACTCTAGTCCGGAGATGTCCACGGTGTTACTGGAGTTGTCGACGTACAGGCTTATCTCGAAGTTGTCCCGGATCGGAACGAAACCCCGGAACGGAATGGCCATCTGGGTGATGTCGGTTGTGATACCTTCGACATCGAGACTCCAACTGCTGTAGGCAACTCCGAAATTGGCACCGGCCGGCTGACCGTAGATGATCTGGGCCGAAGGTGATGATGCTGCCAGCAGGAGCACAGCTGCTATCACAAGTGTTAATCTAGAACGCATCGAGATTCCCCCTTATGATAACTCTGACGGTTGCCGCCGTTGCCGGCGGGTTGAGTACCGGTGCGCCCCCTTGTCCAGGTGGAGGAGTGAATCCGGTATTGGCCAATATGTTGGAAAGACTTCCGCCAAGGTTGCCGAAATCCGGCCGGGGGAGATCCCCAAACTGTTGTACGGCTCCCTCGAGCTGCGCGAACGATTCGGTGTAGCCCAGTTCACCCATCTCGGCGGCGGCAATCTCTATGTCGGCCAGACCGAAGCCCTTGTCAGCCTCTTGGGCTGTAATGAACTCCTGTTTAGCCTCACCATGCTGCCCCCTGGATTGATATTCCAGGCCGCGGCAATAGGCCAGGAACGCTACGTAGGACTCGGTGGGGACCTCTTCAATGGCGTCGCGCTCGGCTTGAGAAAGAGTGATCCCCATGTTCTCGATCAGAGAGAAGACAAAGTCCTTCTGTATCTGGAAGAAGTCCTCGAGTTTCCCCTCGATGCTCCTGGTGCGGCTGCTCGAACTGTCAAAAGTGTTTACCAGAACACCGTCCAGCTTCAGACCGTCGTCACCGAGCGAAAGAGCGGTGCCGGTGACAATGCGGCCGGAGCCCATGAGTTTGCCTACGCGGGGCGCTGTAGTCGGATCAACGTAACCAGACTGCCCCAACTCCAGCTCCTTCATGATCAGGTCCAGCTTCATGCGGTCAAGCACTGTGAGGGAGTTGACCTTGGCCAGATCCTGGGAAGTCAGGGCCGTAATGCCACGAGCCAAAGGAGCTATCTCATCGGGAAGATTGGATCCGTCGAATCCTGCCACCACCAGGGTGTGCTTAGGAATAGTGTCAACGTTGATTCCGGATTCCCCGGCTACGGCTGCTTCGGCTTCCTGCTCCAGCTTCTTGGCCACCAACTGGTCAAGGTGGCCGCGAACCAGCCGGGCGGTCTTTCCGCCCGACTGCAGAGACAACGATGTCGTGTAGGCCTGGATTGCCTCGGCCACTCGGTCTCGTTTCTCGTGTATCAGTCCCTGATAAAGCTGGCCTCGGGCGCTCGGCTGGATTGAGTTGGCCTGCTGCAGGGCATCCTCGGCTTTGTCGAGCTGCTTGGACTCGTAATAGGCGACACCCAGCTCACGCCAGGCATCGGCGTTTTGCGGATTAGTGTTTAGTTCTTTGTAGAGGGCCTCAATGGCGGCGTCGTATTCACCCCTGGCCAGGTGTTTCTTCCCCTGGGAATACATCCCCTGGGAACAAGCACCAAGCATCAGTGCGAGCACCATCGAGACCACGATTAGGTATCTTCGCATTCTGTTCCTCGCGTGGATTCAGATGAGCCTTCCTAGCCCACCAGCGGTTGATAGATCTCCATCTTGCGCTTGGCGTCGGCGAAGGTGTTGTCGAGATCGTAGGCCTTCTTGAAGAACTCGTAGGCCTTACGATACTCGTAGCGGTCCATGTACTCCAGTCCCTTGGAATAGAGGGTCGTGGCGTCGTAGTTGTCAGTGCCGCCTTCTTCGAGCAGGGCCTTCTCGTCTTCCGGTACCGGCACTTCCAGTGCCTTGGCCAACTCAGCGACCAGTTCCTTCTCCATCTTGGAGAACTCCGGCTTGCCTTCGCGGTCGACCGAAGCGACGATTTCGGAAGTCTCGACACTCACGGTACGAACGATCATACGCGCGTTCTTGCCGTCGAGCTGAGTGACACTCCCGAACACCATGTACTGAACACCCAGGAGTTTTCCAGCCTCGACGGCTGTGGCTTCGTCAACAACGCCGGATTTCTGAAGCTCCAGCTCCTTGAGTACCACGTCGACCTTCTCTCTCTCCACCACCCGAAGGCTGGAGATTTTGCCGAAGTCACGGCGGAACCAATCGGCCATGGCTTTGCCGATAAAGGCCAGCTTCTCCTGGTATTCACCAATGGAGAAGTTGTCGAACTCCATGATAGCGACCGTCGGGACACCCGGTTTCGAGTCGCGCGGGCAGTTGAGCTTGTTGTGTTCATTGAGAATCTCGAACCATTTGGTGCGAAGTTCGGCCGGCCACAGTTCACGTGGCAGATGGACGACACAGGGACCAAGGTCATTGATCTTGTTGAGATAGCCAATGGCTTCACGGAAGAAGCTTTCGCCTTTGGCGTAGGTGAGCATCGATAGGATTTCGTATGCCACGACGCTATCCTTGGCGGCGACATCGTCGCGCTTGAGGACTGCCTTGGCGGCTTCAATACCCGCGTCAAACTCAAGGTCGTTGTAGGCCGAGAGAGCTGCATCCAATTGGTCGGCCACAGTCTCCTGTGCGTACGACGGACTTGAGATGAGCGAAAGCGTCAGAATAAGGGTGACAAGCGCGGTGCGGCTTATCAGCCCGGTAGCCTTTCCTTGCTTGAACATGTGAACTCCTTAGTGTATCGATTGATTGTAGTTGATTGCGAAAACAAGTCCCGACCCCAAAGAGCTGCAAGGCCCTACAGATCGAGATCAAAGATGATCTTGTGCGTCTGGCCGGCCTTCACCGTGATCGTGCTGTCGGCTGTTATGTCGCCCAATCGAACTCGGAAGGTGTGACGACCGGACTCGAGCTTCTCTATCGTATACGGCGTAAGCTTGCCCTCGATTTGCGAGCCGTCTACAAATATATCGGCTCCGCGTCTTGGCTTGGACCCGACAATAACCTTTCCATATGTTTTACTCGGTTTTGGCTTAGGAGTTGGCTCTGTCGGGATCTCAAAAGCATAGTCACGGCTGGTTGTCTGGTCTGGGAAGACATACAAAGTATCGACCAAAGTGGTCACCTTGGCCTTCAGGTTCACGAACTTGACGATGTGAAGACCGGTATCGGTTGTCAGCGAAACGCTCTTGGTAGATCCTCCCACGAGACTGTCATCTACATAGATATCACCTATAGGTGTTATACCCAGGTTTAGTTGCCCGGTCGAGGATACCAGTTCGGTTACCGGCTCTTCCGGCGTCTCGCCAGGATCGACAAGCTCTGTCGGATCGTCTCCTGATCCGGAGAACATAAAGGCCATCACGACAATTGCCAGCACCGCCAGGATCCCAGCGCCGATAAGAAGCGGCTTCTTGGATTTGCCCGGTTTACCTGTCGAGGGTGTCGCCGGTGGGGGAGTGGCGATCGTCTTGTCGGAATCATCATCCGTGGACACGGCCGGGGGCGGTGTATGAACCGGTGTGGCTCCGCCGGTGTGGAACGGGGCCAGAGCGGCAATCATCTCTTCGGCCGACCGGTAACGATCTGCCGGATCCTTGGCCATCGACTTCGCGATAACCGCGTCCAAATCCTTCGGGATCATCGAGTTGGTCTCGCGCGGTGTCGGCGGATCGTTGAACAGCTTTAGATCGCGAATTGCGAACGGGTTGTCGCCCTCGAAGGGAGCTTTTCCCGTCAGCATCACAAAAAGAGTGGTGCCGACGGCGTACACGTCGACCAGCGAATAGTCGGTCTCGGCGGACGGATTAAACTGCTCAGGCGACATATAGGCCGGTGTGCCGCAGGCGGTCCCGGCGACAGTGAGGTTGGGATCGGTTTCGCTCTTGGCGATACCGAAATCGATCACCTTGACTGTCCCCTTCTTGTCGATCATGATGTTGCCAGGTTTGATGTCCCGGTGGAACACCCCTTTGGCGTGCGCAAACCCCAGCGTATCCAACACATCACAACTGATCCTGACGGCGTCATCCACCGGAATCGTACCTTCCTTCTTTATCCGATCGTCGAGGGTCACGCCATCGATATACTCCATGGCGATGACCGTATCCTCACCGTGATTGAAGAAATGCTTTATACGACAGATATTGGGGTGTTCGTCCAGAAGAGCCAGCTTGTCCGCCTCCTGGCGGAATCGGTCCCCCAGGCGGGGATCATCGAGAATCTTTAGAATCACCTTAAGGTTAGGGACATCCTGGTGCACGGCTAGATACACCTTGGCCATGCCGCCAGCCCCCGCCCTCTTAAGGACTTTATAGGCGCCTATCTTCTGCTCTTCCATGATTGGTTATATACTTATTTGTCGCGTCCGCTTCAATATTAAAGATGATACTTGTAGACCCTACGTCAGCTGGTCAGTTCGAGCATCCCTCAAGAGCTGTGGTGTGCGATTTAATCTATTGTGCTACAGGTGATTAGCTTGGGTAGGCGACAGGCCAACTCACCTCGAGATGTTCTGGAAATCATGCCCCGAAGGACGCTGAAAGACGCGCAAGTCGAACATCGGAAGTGCCGCCAGGAGGTGATCGAAGATATCGGCCTGGATCCCCTCGTAGTTGATCCAGTCCTTGTCGGCCGAGAAGACATAGATTTCGAGCGGCAAGCCGTTCTCGGTAGGCTGCAGCTGGCGCATCAAAAAGGTCATTTCCTGAGTGATATCCTTGTTCTGACGAAGGTACTCACCCAGGTATGCCCGGAAGGTGCCAATGTTGGTCAGGCGCCGCCCGTTGATCAGTTCCGAGGTGTCTATCTTACGGCTCTCGTTGTCGGCCGTGACTTCGGTTCTTCGTGACTTAACGTAGTCGGTAATCAACTGGTACTTCTGGTATCGGTCGAGCATCTCCTCGTCACAGAACTTGATGCTGCTCATGTCGATCGAGATGGAGCGCTTGATTCGCCGTCCGCCCGACTCCGACATCCCTCGCCAGTTCTTGAACGAATCCGAGATCAGAGCGTAGGCAGGAATCGTCGTGATCGTTTTGTCCCAGTTTTGGACCTTCACGGTGTGGAGCGTGATATCAATGACGTCGCCGTCGGCCCCGAACTTGGGCATTTCGATCCAATCGCCAATCCGCACCATGTCGTTCATGGAAATCTGAATACTCGCCACCAGCCCCAGGATGGAGTCCTTGAAGATCAGGAGCAGCACGGCCGTCATGGCACCGAGACCGCTGAGAAGAATCAGGGGAGAACGGTCCATCAGAGTGGAGACGGCCACGAGGATGACGAAAACCGCGACGATGATCTTTACGAGCTGGACATACCCCCGCACCGGCCGGTTCTTGGAAATCTGGTAGGTGCCGTAGATGTCTTCCAGGGCCGACAGGAATGCAAAGAAAACCCCCAGGCCGGCCAGAAACATATAGACCATGGCGAAACGTTCGATCGCTGCCTGGGCATCGGCGAACAGATAGGCGGTGCCGGAGATAACCAGGGCGGGCGTGATATGGGCCAGGCGAGAGAAGAAGCGTCGTTCGAGGAGGAAATCGTCCCAGTTGGTCTTACTCCGCCGGACCAGGACCCTGACTATCGAGAGGACGACCCGTCGGGTCACGAAATGCGAGACCCAGGCTGCCAAAAGAACCAGGACTGCCTTGACCGACCAGATCACATAGGTAGTGTATGGCTCTTCTAATCCCTGGGCTAGAAGCCAATCTTTGATGCTTTCCAACTGTGTGAACTCCTCAAGAAATCACCGGTTGTAGTACCATAGGTCAGAGTCAAACAACGACTCCGTCCACGGCTTGTCAAGTTGAGGAAATACAAAGGTCTTGCCAGTAACGTTGAGTTGCCATACCTTGTTCGGGTGGCGTCTCGCAACAATATCCGCCTGTAAACGTCTAACAAGATAAAGAATGGACTATATAAATCTATGTTGAAGCTGGTTGGAACAGACGGCAAACGGTTTTACAGTTGGGACCTCGAACCGGGAAGCTATATCCTCGGACGCAAGGCCGAGTGCGACTGGTGTGTCGCCGACAAGACGGTCTCCCGTAACCACGCCCGCGTAGAGATTGCCGAAGGACTCGAAGAGGTAAAGGTCTTTGATCTGGGAAGCCACAACGGGACTTCGGTCAACGGTGATCGTATCGATGAGGCAGTATTGAAGCCGGGTGACGCTGTGTCCTTTGGTAATACCGAGTTCCGTCTGGAGAAGGGAACGACGGCCGAAGGCAACAGTCAGACCCACGTCGAACTGGCCCGCACCGATCCGCTAAACTCTGTCTATCTCGATATCGACGAAGCCCTGAAACCGCTTCCGACCAAGGTGACCGACAAGCCCGACCTGCTCCCGACCATTTTCGACATGGCCAAAATGCTGGTCCGCCCGGAGCCTAAGGATGTCATGCTGCAACGGTCGCTGGAAATGATCTCGCGGGTGATTCCGGCCGAACGTATTGCCATTCTCTTTGTCTCCGAGGACCAAAACGAGGTCTGGCCCGAAGCCTGCCTTACTCAGGAAGGAAAAGACCCCGGGGCCTTCACCCTTTCCCGCACCATCGTCAATGAGATTATCACTCAAAAGCACGCCATTTTGATCTGTGACCCCGAGGAAGACCCGCGTTTCGCCGAACAGAAGTCGATCATCATGTCGGCCCTCAAATCAGCTCTGGCGGTGCCGTTGTTCGACGAGGGCCGCGTCCTGGGTATACTCTATGCCGACACTACCAGCCCGCACCACCGCTATGAGGACGAACACCTGCGCGTTATGGCCACGTTCGGAAACCTGATCGCATCCAGATTGCTCAACTACGAGCTGCTCGAGGAGCGTCAGGCTAAACAAGTGATGGAGGCCGAGCTGTCTCGTGCCTCAGGGATTCAGAAGAAGCTTCTGGTAACGCATCCCCCCTGCATTGAAGGCTACTCAGTTCATGCTTTCCAGGAACAATCTCGATCTGTCGGCGGAGATCTCTATGATACGGTTCGTCTTTCCGACGGCCGCTTATTGATCATGGTTGCCGATGTCTCGGGAAAAGGTATGGGTGCCGCGCTATTGATGTCGAATATTCTGGCCTCGTTCCGCATACTCTATGAAGACAGCGATTTCGGATTGCGCTGGGCAATTCAGCGTGTTTCGGAGCAGTTGCTCAAGCACAGTGACCAGGAAGATTTCGCGACCATCTTCGCGGCTACGGTTGAGCCGGGTGGTAACAAACTTCGTTATGTCAACGGGGGACACAACCCGCCCATGCTTGTGCGCAAGGATGGAAGCTGCCAGCTTCTGCAGGCCTCCGGAATCATGATCGGCGCTTTTCCGGGTATGGATTGGGATGCCGAAGAAGTCGAGATGAACGAGGGCGACCTCCTGTTCGTATTCTCTGACGGCATTCCCGAGGCCGCCAGAAATGATGAAATGTACGGCGAAGACCGAGCCGAAAAGCTCATAGTTGCCAATCGAGCTGAATCGCCCGAGACGGTCGCCAACCGACTCATGGAAGACCTGAACGGATTTATGGGTGATGCGCCGAGGTCCGACGATATCACGATGATGCTACTAAAGAAGGAGAGTTCCTAATGCTAGAGGCCGGACAGCAGTTCTCCCGTTTTAAGATTCTTAGCAAGCTGGGCGAAGGGGGCATGGGCGCGGTCTATCTGGCTGAAGATCAAAAGCTGGGTCGCACAGTGGCGCTCAAGACGCTCCAGGCGGAGTTTTTCGATGATCCCGATCGGATGTCTCGATTTGTACGGGAAGCCAAGACGGCTGCTCAGGTGAGCCATTCCAATGTGATGGCCATCTATGATTTGGACAAACTCAAGGACGAGAAGTCGGGTCAGGAAATCAATTTCATCGTGATGGAATACATTGAGGGTGTCAGCCTGACGGAGTATCTCGGTTCAGGCAAAGTCGCCCGTAAGGATATCCTCAGAATCGCTGAAAAGGTTGCTGCCGGTCTCTCGGCAGCCCACAAACTGAACATCGTCCATCGTGACATCAAAACCGACAACATCATGGTTACCGAGACCGGTGACCCCAAGATTCTGGATTTTGGACTAGCCAAGCCGGTAGAAATGGGCCTTGGCAAGGAAGACGTCGACTCGACCAACACAGCCGACAACAATCTCACTCAGGAAGGCAAGATCCTGGGAACGGTCAATTACATGTCGCCGGAACAGGCAAGGGGCGATACGGTCGACAATCGGTCGGACATTTTCTCATTCGGAATACTCTTGTACAAGATGGTTACCGGCCAGTTCGCATTCGAGGCCACCGACCGTGTATCGGTGCTGGCGAAGATCCTGGAAGGCAGACATGCACCGATCCGTCAGATAGATGAATCACTTCCCTCAGAATTGGAACGAATAATCGACAAGTGCCTTCAGAAGGACCCGCGTGACCGTTATCAGAGCACGCGCGATCTGGTGGTTGACTTGCGCAGTCTGCGCCGCCAGTTCGAAAGTGGTATTACCGACTCCGTGTCTTCGATCAGTGATGTCGATATGTCCGGAGTTAAAGTCAAACGCATCCCATTTATGCGCATTGCCGGCTCGATTGCAGTTCTGGCTTTGGTCGCATTTGTTATTTATCAAGCGCTCATCGACGACTCACCCTCGATTCCTCCCAGTGTTCTGGCAAGTGAGAATGGTCTTGCCATTCTGGGATTCGAGAACAAGACCGGCGATGAGGAACTCGATTGGCTTCAAGCTGGTCTTCCGGAGATCCTCCTGACCGACCTCGCCCAGTACGGGAAGGTAAATCTCATCAGCCGGGGGCGTGTGCTCGACTGTCTGGACGGAGACGACGACTTCAAGTCCAGCATGGTGACCCACCAGGCCTGTGTCGAAGCGGCTCGCAGTCTGGGAGCCACTAAGGTATTGGCCGGCACCTTCTATAAGGTCGGTGAGCGCATACGAATCGATGCCCGCCTCGAAGACACTCAAACCGGAACTATCGTTCTGGCCGAAAAGGTGTCGGGCGAAGACCCCTTTGTTCTCGTGGACAGCCTCACGCAGAAGATTGCCACCTCGCTTGACGTCCAGGGCATTACCTCTGACAAGCGGAGCGTAGCCGACTTCACTTCTTCGTCTCCCGAGGCGTATCGCGAGTACATAATCGGCATGGAGAAGTTTGATATCTTTGAGTCCGAGTCGGCGCGTGAGCATTTCTTCAAAGCGATCGAGATTGACTCAAACTTCGCCTTGCCATACATGCGTATCGGCATGAGCTATGCCTTACGGGGCCGTGCCCAACAGTCCCTGCCCTTCTTCGAGCAGGCCAAGAAGTTTGAGGACGGTCTGCCGCCTAAGGAACGAAGCCTCCTCGATGTTTACCTCGATATCTGGCTCCGCCAAAACTGGGACGACGGTATGGCCAAGATCGAGTCGTTCGTTAGAAGCTATCCCGACGACAAGGAAGCACGCGGCTTCTATGCAATTCTCCTGCACGTCTTGAGGCAGGATACCGACGGGGCTTTGGCGCAGCTCGACACTGCGCTTATGCTTGACGCCCGATACAATATCGCTCTCACCTGGCTGGTGCAGATACACCGCCAGCGTGAAGACTTCGACCACGTAATCAAGTATGCGCTCAAGAAAAAGCAGTACTACCCCGAAGCGGCTGAGCCTTATGAGACCCTGGCGCGCATCTACCAGCAGCAAGGACGCTACGACGATGCGATACGCATGGCCCAAGATCTCCGCGAGCGGATCCCAGACAATCGCTCGTCTGTGAGCACAATTATCAACTGCTACATGTTGATGAGGGAGTTCGACAAGGCTCGCGATCTGGTCGAGGAAGCCATCGAGAAATTCGGAGACGACCCATACTATATGGCCACGGCGAATTACCGGATAGGAAATCTCGCTCTGTGGGAAGGGCGCATCAACGAAGGGCTCGATTATATGCATCGCTCCCTCCAGTCTTCTCTGGAAACCGGCGACAGCAACTATGTCCGTGATGGATACGAGTCAATAGCTCTGTATTACGAGACCTTCGGAGATGCAGACAGTGTCAAGCACTATGCTTACCTGGGACACACGTGGGCAAACGGATTTAATACGCTCAACTATCCGATTACCATGGTGTCAATAGACCCAGCCAATGAGGCCGAGGCCCGCCCACTCATCACCGAAGCACTGGACAACTTCCGGGCTCGCCTGCCCGAGGAAATGTGGCCTCTGGCAAACCTGTTGCAGGCCAGCTTCGATGCCCTTGTGGAACGTGACACCGCCAAGACGCTGGAGATCGCAACCGAGCTACGCGAGAGGTTTAATCAGAACGTGACAATTGCCAACCTGCGCTCCGGGAGAACATCTATCGCATTTGGAGAGGTTGAGGACGGCTTGGAACTGATATCCAGAGTGGTGGAGGGGAACGATCAGACTACCGGTGCATCTTTCTGGATTGAGGCCAATTACTGGCAGGGTCGAGCCTACGAGCAAATGAATCGTCCTGAGGACGCCGCAGCCAAGTATCGCACTGTGCTGAAGTATTGGGGCGAAGCCGACCGCAAGGTCGACTTCGTTGAAGATTCTCGTGAGCGTTTGGCCAAGTTGGCGGCCAGTTAGCGAGCGTCGAAGCGCAGGAATGCGACGAAAGCTCCTGCGAATGCCAGCAGCATTCCCAGGACAATGATGCCCATATCGACTACGACGCTTCCCATCGGTTGATAGCGCGCCGCCGCCGGCAGTTCGAATCGTGGTAGTCCGGTGAGATCCAACTCGCCGGAGTTTCGGTCGGCCTGAACCGCCACATCTTCAAACCCCGAGTCGTCCACTTCAATTGATATCCGCACGCCGCCAATGTCTCCCGACTCGGCGTGTTTCTTCTCTGTGTGTTTCGCGAACTCCGTGCGATAGCCCGTGAGAGCTTCCTCATATCGGTTCTTTGCGAAGATGTCTGTACCCGATAGATTCATTGCCGCCAGTTGATAGGCCGCCGCTGGGGAGATCCTAGAGAGCGTGAAACCGAGCTGTTCCTGAATCTGCTTCTTTCTCCGCAGGTCGTCCAGAAGCACTTGACCATACTCGTCGATACTCGTCTCGACTGCCTTCATGGCGGAATCCTGGGCCTGCATTCGAGCCCACATTTCTTCATCGCTGAGGGGTTCACCGTGATCGTCCAGATCGGACCACCTCACGGCGGAGCTGTGATAGAAGTCGTTCCAGGTCTGGTTGGCGTAGGCGTCACGCTGGGCTTCGATTTCCGCCATGCGAGGGACTTCCACCAGGGCTCCGGCGGTCATGACTCCGGCCCGGGGAATCAACATCACGGCAACGATCCACACCACAAGGGAGAGCATCAGCGACACCGAGCTACGCCTCGTCACTGCCGATAGCAGCGTGCCGACCGTCGCAAAAAAGGTAAAGAGGCCCAGCGAAGCTCCCAGCAGTAAGATCAGTCGGAACCAGGCATCGCCCGAGAAGCCTGGCACAAACACCAGTATCAGAAGCAGTGACAGCAGGATAGGGATGCCTGCCGGGACCACCAGGCCCAGCCAGGCTCCGGTGATTTTCGCAACGATGTACTTCGCCCGCGGAACTGGATTCGACAGCACCAGTCGCAGAGTACCTTTCTCACGCTCACCGTTGATGGCGTTGTAAGTGAAGAGCAGGGCCATCAGAGTGAGAACGAACCGCACGATGAAGCTGAAGTCCACAAAGCGAAAGACCGCGAACAAGGTATCGGTAGAGTAGGAGCTTTGTCGCATCTTGATCGAATGCTCATCGCTGACGTTGGTCCACCGGCCGATATCGTAGTCGACTCCGGACACGAACACCTGCATGGGGTCGGGCTCGCGGTGAACCCGGGTCGACAGATGCGACCACGACGTTTGGGCGAGCATCTCTTGCTCCGCCAACGATTGGGCCTCCTCGTACAATCGGGTCTGATTATTGTACTCCATGATCCCCATGGTCACGCTCAGCAGGATCAAAACGGCACACACGCCGAATGCGGCCGGAAAACGAGGAGAGAGGATAATCGATTTAAGTTCTTTGGATACCAGAGCAGTAAACATGATTGGTCTCTCCTTGATCAACGGACATCGTATCTTACGAAGGCCACGAATGAGCCGACAAAGAACAGCAGGTTAAACACCACCATCAGGCCAAGGTCGGGCAAGGCTTCTGACATCGCATTTTGAACCGACGGGCCCGCATACTGAAATTCAGGAATCTCAGTGGCGTCGATTGGCTCAGGCTTTGGAGGAGCCTCCCGGCCGTCTTCTCCGACCGTCTCCTCGATACGCATTATTCTGAGTCCGGCGGCCGTCATTCCGGTCTTCTCCTTGGTGAAGTCTGCAAAGGTTGTCTGATAATCGTGGGCCTGGTTGAGGAAGCGATGTTTGACTTCCAGCGACGATCCGGCCAATTCGGTCATCGCCAGGCACATCGACGCGTAGGGAGAGACTCTCGCCAGACGGAAGGCCAGGCCGTGCTGTACTTCCTGCCGATTGCGGCGTTCCTCGTTCAATCTGGCTGACAGGTCAGCCATCTTGTCGGCACGGACGCCGTGAAGCGAGTCCATGTACTTCATGATGGCCTGATCGGCCGATACATCGTAGTTGGACTTATCGAACTCGTTCATGGCGTCCATGAACTCCTGGCGCAACTGAACGGCATAGGCGGCTTTCTTGCTGGCAATCTCGTCGACCGTGGGAACATCCACTGAGCGACCGGCTGCTAACGAAGCCACTCTAGGGACGATCAACACGCTGGCTATCCATACCACCAGCAGGAGCAGCATGGCGCTGGCCGAACGTCTAGTCGAAGCCGACACAAACACTGATACGCTCAGAAACACGCCGAAGTACAGCATACCTACGGCAATCACAAGCGCCAGTCGGAGCCAGTCAGAACCGGCCATCGGTATGCCCATGAGGAGAAGAATCAAGCAGCCGACTCCCACCGCTACGGCGGTCGCTCCAAACAGCGCGATGAACGATCCTATCAGCTTTCCCAGTATGTAGGTGGTTCGGGGCACTGCATTGGCGAAAGTCAGTTTGAGTGTTCCCTGTTCCTTTTCACCACATATCGAATCATAGCACAGCAGGATCGCGAGGAGTGAGAGTATCAGCCCGAAGATGAACTCCAGGTCAAGGAAGCGGAACATCGCGAATATCGGATCCTCGTCGTAGCGCGAGCCCTCGGCGCCGAGAGATCCCCGGCCGGTGACTTCGATGCTGCGGCCGATGTCGTTGGATACTCCCGACACGAGGCAGGCCAGCGGATCCGGCTGCAGATGAATGCGAGTGTCCTGGACGGTCAGCCAGTCGGTGACACCGTCAAATCGGCGCAGATTCTCGGACTTGGATGCCTCCCAATGCGACTGGTTCAGTTGATACCTGACACCACCCACATAGAAGGCCCCGACAATCAGGATCGCGCAGATACCGAACACCAGCGAGAACTTGGTGGATCCGAGAATGTCGCGAATCTCTTTTTCGATCAGTACTCTAAGCATGCCCCACCTCGAGCGGCGACTTGTCATCGCTGTGTCCGGCCATGTACTGGATATACAGCTGCTCCAGGTCGGCACTGCCCAGTTCCTCGGCCGAGCGCTTCATGAGAATCTTGCCCTGGTCCATTATCGCCACTACGTCGGCGATTTCCCGAGCGCGGAAGATATCATGGGTCGACATGAGTATGGCTTTCCCCTCGGCACGGAGCGAATCCAGGAGGGTAAGGAACTCGTGGCCCGCCTTGGGATCGAGCCCCGATGTCGGCTCATCGAGCAGCACCGCCGGCGCGTTCTTTAGAATCGCGATGGCGATACCGGTCTTTTGCCGCATTCCCTTGGAGAATGTGCGCAATTTGCGGTTGTGGACTTCTTCGGAAAGGCCAACTCTTCGGAGAACGGCCCGGTACTCATCACGAGAACATGCCGAACCGGTGCCAAGACGCGTGAAGAAATCGAGATTCTGGATCGCCGAGAAGTTAGGGTAGAGCTGGACATTCTCCGACACGAAGGCGATTTTCGACTTTGCGACGAGCGGTTCCTTGTGCGTCGCCACGCCGTCAACGACGGCTTCTCCTTCGGTGGGATCGAGCAGGTTGAGAAACAGGTTTATCGTGGTCGTTTTGCCGGCTCCGTTGCCACCAAGCATGGCGAAGATTTGTCCGCCGCTAACGTCAAAGTTGACGTGGTCCAGAGCCAGGAGGCCGTCCTCGTATCTCTTGGTAAGGTTGCGGGCCTCGAGTACAGGTGTCGATTGGTTGGGAGATTCTTCCATAGGTTACCTCGATTTCATTTCTGATTCTTAGCGACGGGAAAGTCGCACGCCCCATACAACGATACCGGCTACCAGGCCGACGATAAGCAGAACGACTATGATCGTGCCGAACACACTGGAACTTCCTCGGACTTCGATCGTCGCTGTTTTGTCGTCGGCCTTTACCGGTTGATTTCCCGAAGTCGCAGTAGTACGCACTCGAACCTGGTACTTGCCCGGGGAGACATCGGCAGGCGGAGTTATCGACAGCAGGACTCGCTGATCTTTGCCGATCTCGAGCAATCCGATCCGTTCCGGCGAGATTTCTCGAGTCCAGTTGGGAGGCAGGTCGACCTGGAACTCGACATTGTCGAGTCTTCGCGAACCCTCGTTGAACACTTCCATTGACATTATCACGGTCTCGCCTGGCTCGGTCGTATGCAGCAGTTGGGGTGAGCGAACGGATAGTTCACCAGTGCCGCGGGGGAGAAGCTCCAATCGGGCATAGCCTACACCCGCCTGCTCCAGCTCTTCGGCTGTCCATTCGCGCTCCGAATCCTGGGAGAACAGCCCGGCTTTGTCGGGAGGAACAGCCAGGACATAGAATGTGATCGGCTGGTCCATAGCTACTTGATCCGACGGTCTGTCAGGAAGCGTCACTTCCAGCTCGGCCCGCTTGGTTCGACTGCTCTCAGTGAACTTGACCCTGCTCAGCCGGGTGTTTCCGCCAGCCACCTTGAAGAACCGACCGATTTGGACCGGAAGGTTGACCACGGCCAGGGAGAAGGTGTTGTCTTGCCCGGAGAACAGCTCCAGGTTGAGGTCATACACGGTTGACTTGCCGAGATCCACTTCCTGCGAGAAGCGGTCCGATTGCACTGCCACTCGGTTTTCGCTGGCATCCTTTTGCAGGAAGATCTTCATGCTGCGCGTCGAGCCACTTCCGTAGACCATGGACACGGTGACATCGTCAACATCCTGCAGGAGACGAAACTCAATCGATTGGGGCTCACCGTGCCGCAGTTGGGCGATTTTGGCCTCATATGGTTGACTGATTATGGCCCCCTCGTCGTTGAGCAACGAAACATATACGTTGTGAGTCACATCCGGCTGGAGCGAACGAAACAGTTGGTCGTCTATTCCCAGCAGTTTCTGATACTCCTCACCTCCTCCGGAGGCGTTTACAAGGGTCAGCCTCACTCGCTTGGAACCATCGGCCTCTCTAATCTTGACCGCTTTCGATACCGATATGTATTGACGCTCAAAGAGCACGGCCAGCAACGACTGATGGTAGTTCACCTCGGCATCGGCATACCGTTCGCGCGACTGTTCCAACTCGCGGGTACTGATGTGCCCTTTCTCGAACAGCTCCTCCTGGCGCTCGTAATTGGAGCGCGCGGATTCAAACAGCTCGCGAGCTCGTTTGAGACCGAGCAGTCGGTATTGATCGTCTCGCTGATTGAAGGCGGCATTGCTTTGCGAGCAGATATCTCCGGCTGCGAACGCGAAGACAACAATGGCAAGGACAAGTATGCGAATAAGGCTGGTCATCGGGAGAGGCTACCTTTCTTTGATGATCTCAACGCCCTGAGATTCGGGCTTGGTGAAAGACATCTTCTTCATCATGTCGGCGCTGATAACTTCGAGTACGATCATGGAACCGACTTCTGCGCCGTCTAATGCCTTTACGAAGTCACCCAAACTGGAGATCTCCTGGTCGTTGAACTTGGTGATTCGATCACCCTCGGCGAAATCGAGCCCCTTGGCCACATCGTTGGTCTTGGGGAGCAGTGCCGCCACTACCGGGCCCTTGCCGTGATCAGTGAGAACCACACCAAGGTCCATGAGTGCCTCGACTTCATCGCCAAGGTCTTTTCCCTGAAGGCTAATCTGGGGATCGCCACCGCCATCGTCCTCGACGGCCATGATCTTCATCCCTTTGGGCATGTCATCGGGGCCGCCCCGTACGAAAGAGACCATTTTCATTTGGCCGTCGCGCTTGATGCCCAACTTGATTTCCTGACCGGCTTCGGCGGCTTCGTAAAGTTTGTTGAGTTCTTCGGCCGATTTGATCCGCTTGCCTTCGGCCATAATGATGATATCTCCTCCCTTGAGATCGACATCACGATACTTCTTGTTACGGGCATCCGCAGGTGCGACCATCTCGACCTTGACGGTGCCTTCCTGTCCGAGGATTATGGCACCCAACTCCTGGAGCATACAGAAATCGTCCCCTTCGTTGATCTCCAAACGTTTCATTTCGTGTTTTTGAGCGAACGCCGTCGTGGCAGCCAGCATCAGGGCGAAAACAATGACAAGAATATGTCGGCTCATGATCTCAGTCTCCTTTCGGTGTTTCAGAATTCAATTGATTTGTCCTACGACAGAGATAGAAAAGGAGTTGTCGATCGCCCAGTTAATCTATGTTATCAACTGTTAAGAACTGTTAAAGCTGGTTTTGCACCGCTTGCAGATTCGTATATTCAGCATATGAAACTCAGCCGCCGCCGCATAATCGTAATCGTCGCTCTCCTGGTAGTCGGGCTGGTCGGATTGATTGGCCTCCAGGCAATGTTGCTCAATCGGGCATTCCAGTCGGAGAAGGCAGCCTTCGCTCGCAACGTTCGCTCAGCGATGTCATCGGTGGTTGCCAAGCTGGAGTCGTTGGAGACTATCACCGCGGCGGTTCACGTAGCCGCGGGCGACAGTCTCGATGCCCGCATGGCTATTATGATGATCGAGGAGGGAATCGTCGAATCGGACAGCGGCCAGGTCTTGAGAATCGATTCCTGCGTTGATATCGAGAGCCGCACCTACATCATGGCTGACGGCCGCGGCCGAAAGATCGATGTTTTCCGCTACAACGACACCAGTTACGCCGATACGATTATACTCGATCACGGGCACCCGGAACCACATCGTCCGCCGCTGGACCCACGGATCCTGAAGGTCATGCAAAACAAGTTCGATTACGACGACGACTCGGTGACCGTCGAGATCGTACTCGACGACTCCGCATCGACCGCCTATCGCCATATTCTGACCGGCGACTCGAGTAAGATCGACTACGTTTCGAGAGTGGTGCAAAGACTCGTTTCGAGCGAGATCGCGCCTATCGAGGCCAGAGTCCGACCGGCGCTGCTCGATTCCTTGATTCAAGTCAGTCTTGACGAGTCGGATATCTCCCAGGACTACGCCTTCGGGGTGACCAGCCGCAACGACGATTCGCTCGCAATTGTAGAACCTGCAGAATCAGCTGATCTCGTTCTGGCCTCTCCCTATCGCACCCGCCTTTTCTCCTACGATATCTTCGCCTCCGGTCATGACCTGGTTCTCCATTTCCCAGAGCAACAACGATTCGTTCTCATGCAAGTGGCACCTATGATCGCGGCCTCGATCATCTTCACGATCGCGATAATCTTCTGCTTCGCCTACTCGGCTAGGATCATTGTTGAGCAACGTCGTAACGCTCAGCTCATGGTCGACTTCGTCAATAACATGACTCACGAGTTCAAGACACCAATTTCAACCGTCGCCCTCGCCGCCGAGGCTATAGAACGTCCGGAGGTGATGTCCGACAAGGAACGGGTCCGTCAGTTCACCTCTATGATTGTCGATGAAAACCGGCGTATGCGGCACCAGACGGAGAAGATCCTGCAGATGGCTACTCTTGAAGAGGGGGATAGCCAGATAAAGCACGATCTGATCGATGTTAATCGTCTGGTGACCGAGGCTTGTGACAGTTTCGAGTTGCAGGTCAAGCAGCGCGACGGCCGTCTTACCCGTGAACTGGGCGAGGGCTCCCTGTCGGTCTACGGCGACGGTCTCCATCTGGCTAACGTGCTCCGGAACCTGCTCGACAATGCCGTCAAGTATTCCGCGGAGACGCCGCAAGTTGAGGTAGTCACGTCGACGGGCGGAGGATCGGTCACGATTACGGTTTCCGACCGAGGGTGTGGAATCGACGAGCGTGAACGTGAACGGGTATTTGATAAGTACTTTCGCATTTCTTCCGGAAACCTGCACGACGTAAAGGGTTTCGGATTGGGACTGTCATACGTGAAACTGGTTGTCAACAGCCACGGAGGATCGGTGTCGCTGGAGCCGCGCCCGGGAGGCGGAACGATCGTGACTCTGACTCTGCCCAGGGCTCAACAGGGGAGCGGTCAGTAGTATGCCGGATAGAGTGCTTCTCATAGAAGATGATCCCAATCTGGGTCTGGTACTTCAGGAACACCTGGTTCTTAACGGGTTTGAGGTCACGCTCTGTGTCGACGGGGACGAAGGACTGGAGTCGTTTCGCAAGAACCAGTTTGACCTCTGTCTGGTCGATGTGATGATGCCGCGCAAGGACGGTTTCAGTTTTGCCGAGGAAGTCCGCCGCGAGGACTCCGAAACACCGTTGATCTTCCTCACAGCCAAGTCTCTCAAAGAGGACCGTATTCAAGGATTTCGACTCGGTTGTGACGACTACATCACCAAACCATTCTCGATGGAAGAGCTACTGCTGCGTGTGCAGGCGGTATTGAAACGTTATCGATCGAGTGCGACCGCTCCGCCGGCCGATTCATTTCAGTTAGGGCGATTCTCTTTCGACTCAAATCGCCGAATCCTGAAAGATAAAGCGGGTGAACGTCGGCTCACGGGAAAGGAATCAGCTCTCCTGACCATGCTCTGCCAGCGGCTCAACCGTATCACTCCCAGAGGCCTGGCCTTACGCGAGATCTGGGGCGACGAGGGTTACTTCACCAGCCGCAGCATGGACGTGTACATTTCAAAGCTCCGTAAGTACCTAAAAGAGGAGCCCCGCCTGGAGATTCTCTCCATCCACGGAGAAGGATTTAAACTGACCCTGGCCGACAAGTAGATATCCAAATCACTGGTGTCATCTATACGATTTGCTTATAGTGGTGGCACCGACTCATGAAAAGACCACCAAAACAAGACAACACCGCCAAAAAGCGTATCGGCCTAATCCTGGGCCCGGCTCTGGCCATTGCGACGCTCCTCAGCGGAGGAATCAGTAGCCCCGACGCCATTGTTATCCGAGCCGCGGCGGTGGCGATTCTCATGGCCGTATGGTGGATTACGGAGGCAATACCAATTCCGGCGACAGCGCTGTTGCCGGTGGCTCTGTTTCCTGTTCTCGGCATTTTGTCAGGCAAGGCCACGGCCGCGACTTACTTCAACCATGTGATCTTCCTGTTCATCGGCGGCTTCGTTATGGCCCTGGCGATGCAGCGGTGGAATCTCCACAAGCGCATCGCGCTACGAATCGTCATGGCTCTGGGGACCGGACCGCGTCAACTGATTCTCGGATTCATGGTGGCGACTGCCTTTCTGTCCATGTGGATATCCAACACGGCGACAACCATGATGATGGTGCCGATCGCGATTGCCGTGATTATGCGATTTCGGGTCGATGCTCCCGGCTCGCACACTCGAGGGTTTGCGACCGGCCTGATGATTGGAATCGCCTACGCCGCATCGACCGGTGGCATCGCGACTTTGATCGGTACGCCCCCAAATCTCTCGTTTTCTCGCATATTTGCCATTGTCTATCCCAACGGGCCGGAAATTGCGTTCGCTGACTGGCTGTTCTTTGCGCTACCGTGCTCTGTGATCATGCTCTTTCTCGCCTGGTGGCTGGTCACACGGCTTTTCGTTCCTCGCGAGTTTACCGCCGGCCAGGAAAAGTCAACTCTTCGCGACGAGTATCAATCCCTCGGAAAACTCTCCTACGAGGAGAAGATTGTAGGACTGCTCTTCACGCTGATGGCCCTATTGTGGGTCTTTCGCAAGCGAATCTCGCTGGGCGGAATCGACATACCCGGGTGGTCCGAAGTCTTGCCGGCCGCAAGATTCATTGACGACGGTACCGTAGCGATTTGCATCGCTGTCGTCCTGTTCCTGTGGCCTTCGAAAAGCAAGCCTAAGGAGAGGCTGATGGACTGGAACAGCGCCGTGAGGTTACCCTGGGGAATCGTGATCCTGTTTGGGGGAGGATTTGCTCTCGCGACTGGATTTGTCGAGTCCGGACTGTCGTTGTTTATCGCCGAGCAGCTAACTGTTCTCAAAGAGGTTCCGTCGGTAGTCCTGATCGGTTCTACCTGCACCGTCATGACCTTCCTGACCGAACTGACGTCTAATACTGCTACTACGGAGATGGTCTTGCCGCTTATGGGCTCACTGTCTCATGCGATCCAGGTCAACCCGTTACTGCTGATGATCCCCGCAACGCTGGCGGCATCGTGTGCTTTCATGCTGCCGGTCGCAACACCTCCCAATGCAATTGTATTTGGAAGTGGGGAAGTCAGGATGTCCGACATGATCAAGGCCGGCATAATCCTCAACCTCGCGGGAGTGGTCGTGATCGTGGCTGTGACGTTCCTTCTGGGAATGGCCGTGTTCAATATCGAGCCGGGTGTCATGCCCGACTGGGCTGTTCCGGCCGGTAAGCCCGGCTAATCCTCGCTAGCTGCCAAATGTGCGCTTGAAGTAGTCCTTTGTGGCGCTCACTACTTTCGGAGAAAGAAGCAACGTACCCACGAGTGTTGGGAAGGCCATCAGCGCGAAGGCAGAATCGAGAATGTTCAACACCGTGTCCTGTGCCCATATAGCCGAGAAGAACATGCTCAGGATGTACACGTAGACATACAGATTCCCGATCTTATACCCGAAAAGATACCGCGAGCATTTCAGACTATAGTAAGAATAGCTGATCATCGTCGAGATGGAGAAGAGGACGATTATCAGCGTAAGAACGTATCTTCCCAATCCCGGCATTCCGGCCTCGAAGGCGTTCACGGTCATCACGACGCCGTCGTCTGCGGCGGGCACACCCATCGAAAGAATCACCAGGGCGGTCATGGTACAGACCAGATTGGTATCGATAAACGGTCCCAGCATCGCGATCAAACCCTCGCGAACAGGTTCGGCTGTCTTGGCGGCTCCGTGAGCCATCGGCGCAGTGCCAATGCCGGCTTCGTTAGAGAACGCTGCCCGTTTGATTCCCTGAATCAGTACCGTGCGAAACGCGACTGCCGTGCCTCCGCCGATCAACGCTTCTCCTCCGAAGGCCTGGCTCACAATGCTTCCCAAAAGCCCGGGGACAGCTTCGATATTCGAGAATATTATGTAAAGCGCTGAGACGACATAGAGGAGGAACATTGAGGGGACAATTCGCGACGCCACTTTGCCCACGCGCACGATTCCACCCAAGATCACAACTGCTACAACCAGGGCACAGAAGACACCGATTATCCAACGGTCAATGCCCCAGTCGGTGTCAAGGAGTCCTGCCAGCTGATTGCTCTGAAACATACCCAGGCAGCCGACCATGCCACACACGGCAAACATCACCGCCAGCGGTTTGAACCATTTGCCAAGCCCGACCTCAATGTAATACATCGGGCCGCCCTGGTCGATTCCCCGTTCATCCTTCTTCCGAAACATCGTTGCCAGGGTACAGGTGAAGAACTTGGTGGACATGCCCACGAAACCGGCGACCCACATCCAGAAGATTGCCCCCGGGCCGCCGAGCGAAATGGCGATCGCCACGCCCGAGATATTACCCATGCCAATCGTAGCCGAAAGGGCTGAGGACAAGGCCTGGAAATGGTTGATCTCTCCCGGGTCATCGGGATTGTCGAACTTGCCGCGTAGAATGTCGATGGCATGCTTCAGCCCGCGGAAGGGGAGAAAGCGGCCGGACAATGTGAAGAACAACCCGGCGGTCACCAACAGAATGACCATCGGCAATCCCCAGGCGATATCTACTACTTTGATCCAAAAGTCATTGAATGCTTCCAAAAGGCGCTACTCCCGCGATGCTGGTCTATTGTGAGGGCAGACTCTTCTGCTGGTACTTACGGTACAGTTCCTTGTGTTTGTTGTCCAGATCAACTTGTCGACCCGAGATGAATTCCAGGACAACCCCGTGTCCCAGCATGTCGAGGATATCACCTTCACTGACGACAATCGTTGCCTGTTTTCCGACTTCAAGCGAACCCAGACGATCACCCACTCCCAGAATCTCGGCCGGAGACAGCGTGATGGCGCGCAGGGCATCCTCCTTCGAGAGCCCGAATCCTGCAGCATGGCCGGCCTGTAGAGGGAGGTTGCGAACACTGGCAGCGGTGCCACCGCCACCACCGGCTGTGGATATGCAGAACTTCACTCCGGCCTCGGCGAGTCTCGCCGGCAAGCGGTAGATCAGATCGTAGCCATCGTCCTCCCGGGGAGGGAGTGATTGCGGACGTCGCAAGACTACCGGCACATCGTTCGCCTTCAGCAGATCGGTCAACATCCAACTGTCGTTGCCGCCGGTGATGATTAGGCGGAAGTTATAGTCTCGGGCGAACTGCACAGCCTGCTCGATCTGGCGATAGTCGTTGGCCTGGATAAACACCGGTTTGGTGCCTTCGAATATCGTCCTCATTGCCTCCCAGCGGGTGTCGATCTTGTCGATCCTTCCGGCCGTACGACCCAAATGGTATGACCGGGCGTTCTCGAATACTTTGTATATGCGAGCACGGTTTTCGGCCATTTGTTTCTTCTGTTCCTCGGCCGAGCGCTCTTCCCACCAGGCGGTAATTACTTTCGATTGTGGCCACACGACATGCAGGCCGACATCCTCCTGCACAGTCGCATCTTCAACCGTCCAGCCGTCAAGATATACCAGGAAGGAATAGCCTGTGATAAGCCGACCCTTGGGAACTACCAGAGCCGTCGTCACGCCGTTCGATCGAACCGTCGGCAGCAACTCCGAGTCGGGATTGTAGGCAATGCTCGCTCGGACCATCGGATTGTCGGAGCCGATTTCGCGAGTGTCGTTGGTAGCCCGGACTTCTCCGATTTCAATCAAACCCAGGGCAGTGTTCGATGCGATCAAGCCGGGGTAGACGTTCTTGCCGGTGACGTCGATGACTTTGGTGCTCGAGTCGGGCGTGAGGTTCTTGCCGATCTGCGCGATACGACCATCGACGAAGAGCAGATCGGTACTGGTCATGACACCATCGGAGACAGTATGCAGGTCGCCACCCTTAAGAAGGATCGGCTGGCTCTGTGGCTTAGCAGGGACATAGTCATGGGCGGCGATGGTTGCCGCCAGCAAGGATATAAGGAGAGTGACTACCAGTCTCATGACTCACCTCCTTCGTCGTCATCACGTTCTCGGAAGTCAGGTGGATTGGGTTTCCCTCGATCGCGTTTCTTCTTCTTGCCGGGAGGACTCTTCTTCTCGCCCGACTTCAGGATCTTCTGGATCAAAGCGTTCTTCTCTGACTCAATATCCCGGCGCATCTGCGCGTCTTCCTGTAAATCGAAGTACTGCACGCCCTCTATCCAGGTCTGTTCGACCGATGAATAGACTGACAGTGGGTGGTCGTTCCACAAGACCAGATCGGCGGACTTACCTTCGGCGATACTGCCCACCAGCTGATCCACACCCAGCTGCTTGGCGGCGTTTATCGTCACCAGCTTGATCGCCTCTTCTTCTGCCAAGCCTCCGTACATGACCGCCTTGCCGGCTTCCTGATTTAGGCGCCGCGCCAGGTCGATGTTGTCAGACTTGACCGTTGTCAGAACGCCACGATCGACCAGCAGTTTGGGACCGTACGGAATGGCATCGTAGACTTCGAACTTGTAAGCCCACCAGTCGGAGAAGGTGGTTACGCCGGCACCGTGACGAGCCATTTCATCGGCAACCTTGTACCCTTCAAGATTGTGCACCATGACATCGACGTCGAAATCAAACTTCTCTGCCAATCTCATCAGGGCGAGTATCTCGGTCTGCACATAGGTGTGACAATGGAGAAGCATCCGATCCTCGAGCATCTCGACGATCGCATCGAGTCCTAAGTCACGACGGGGGGGAGGGGTGTTCTGCTTATCCCGCTTCTTAAGTCTATTGTACTTGTCCCAGTCCCTCTGATACTCCCGAGCAGCCTGAAAGACATCTTCCATGAGAGCTGTGACGCCCATGCGACTCTGTGGGTAGCGTGTCCGGTTGTTGTCACCCCAGTTGCTTTGCTTGACGTTCTCACCCATGGCAAACTTGATTGTGGGCATCGCTTCGACGAACTTCAGTTCCTCGGCCGGGTGCCCCCAGCGAAGCTTGATCACCTGGTTCTGGCCGCCAATCGTGTTGGCCGAGCCATGCAAGGTCAAGCAGGTGGTAACTCCTCCGGAGAGTTGCCGATACATGCTGACTTGCTCGGCGTTGATGACATCGCCGATCCGGACCTCGGGCGTGACGCTGTGGGTGCCCTCGTTGACATCGCCGGAAATGGCCAGATGCGAGTGCACATCGATTATCCCGGGCGTCAGATGCTTGCCGTCGGCATCGACAATCGTGATGCCCGGTCCGTCGTCCAATCCCTGGCCGACCTTGCTGATCTTACCATCGACTACCAGCACATCGGTGTTCTCGAGAATGCCGGCTTCATCGGCGGTCCAAACGGTAGCGTTTCTGAATAGGACGTTCTGTTTCGAAGGGGGAGTGGCGCGTCCAAAAGCCTTGTTGGGATAGGTCATGCGGGCGAGCAGCTTCTCCGGCTCATCCAGCTTCTTCTCTTTCTCTTCTTTCGCATCCGGAGCCGAAGTCCACTGACCAGACCAGGGGAGCGTCGTGCCTTCGGCAGTCACATACTGGCCGCTAAGCTGTCCCTCCGTCAATCGACCGGAGAATCTTGTGAGCCCTGATGATTCGAGGCTGTCCAGCTTGGCCTGGAATGTGATCCGGTTGCGTTCGGTCTTGATCTGTTTGAGTTTAGTTGACCATTCGCCCTGCTTTAGTTCTCCGGAGAGCTTTTTGCCGGTCAACGAAAGCTCATACTCCGTTCCGTTCACATCGAGCTTGAATGTGCCGGTGAAGTCGGTGGTGGGTATCGGAGACAGAACGTGCTCTTCGCCGGCAGTAAAGACCAAACGTATCTCGCACTCCTTGGCGAGCAGGTTGGTATCGCAGACAAAGAAATTGGCGAGCTTACCCTTCTCCAATGATCCACAGACTTCATTTACACCGGTCAGCTTGGCCGGTACCGTTGTAAGAGCGGCCAGGGCAGCCTTCTCGGACAAACCCCGCTTCATGGCTTTGTGCAAATTCGGCCAAAACTCCTTGGTCTTTTCCAAGCGGTGAGTCGTGAACGCAAAGGTGATACCTGCGTCCTCAAGGTATGACGGGTTCGAAGGCGCGGTCTCCCAGTGGCGAAGCGTACTCAGCTTCATGTCGAGCTGGTCTTCGAGTGTTGAGACTTCCGGCTTGGTAGGAAAGCTGAGCGGTACGATCAGCGGGCGGTCGATCTCTTTGACTTTGGAGATCAGTTGATACTCGTAGCCACTAGCCACAACATGGGCATTCAATCTGAACTCATCCGCGATGCGATCGATGCGACTCAGCGATTGAAAATCCTCACCTCCGTCGAAGAGCCAATCCTTCGATCTGGCCGCCTGCACGGCGAGCAGAGCTTCGTTCACTTCCGCTTTGAGGCCATCGTCCGCCGCTCGTTGCTGGCCGGTCTGACGCCAGAGCCACTCTGCATCGTAAAGCGTCTGACGAATCAGCGCTATAGTACCCATTAGCGAGGTGGGATAGGCCTGCTGCGAACTTCCTCTTCGGAACGAAGCTCCCATGCTTCCATGACTGTTCAAGATCTTGTCGTTGGCCAGACCACTGCCCAGGTTTGCCACAAATGCGCGTCCCCTGAAGACTCCGTTCTTCTGGATCGATTGCACCGTCGTGAAGCCAAGCTTCATCAGAGGCTCAGAGCTCTTCTTGGAGGGCGCAAACTCCTTGAACCACATCTTATCTGGATTGACAGCCTCGTTCCAGTGATCGGCACCGACGCGTTTGCTCTTGTACTGAGGTACCGAACCACGACGACGCTGTTTTTTCTCGACCTTGGGCAAGCCGTAGTCGGTGTAGGCATCGATGAAGCCGGGGAAGATCCAGCGACCACCCAAATCGGTGACGGGGATACCCTTGGGTATGGCGATTCCCTGACCAACCGCCACGATAATGCCGTCCTCGATGATCATCGTTGCCGAGTCAAGTGACTCTTCGGGACTGATCACAATGTGAGCGTTGGTGAAGGCTCGTGCGGTTGGGGATTTATCTCGGATTCCGAGTACGGGATCCAAATCGCCGGCTAAGGTGCCGCTTCCGAGAAGCGGAAGCAACAGCGCCACCGAAAGCCAAAGAACTAAACCTGTCTTGGGAATGGTGCATCGCATATAGGGGTACCCCGCTGAAAAAAGACAATGCCTGGTGTTAGCAAACAGGGTACGGAAATCCAGCTATGCTGGCAAGCGATTTGGCTACAATGTGATGCGATGTCAACGGCGTTCGTAGTTGATGTGCCAGAGCACATTCCACGTTTCGCCGTTGTCGCGCGAACCCTCCCATTTCCAGTCGAGCGTGTCCTGCGAGATGTTGTAGAAGACCATCCGTTGCATCAACAGCGAATCGTTGCGGGTGTACTCCCGACTCAGGATCATCTTGCCGTCTTTCCAGCCGCCGGTGAAATCAAGATAACCGCCGGAGTTGTCGACCCACGTCTGCCGCCACTGGCCCGATTGCGGATTCCACACCGAGACACTATGACCGTTGAACGGGGGAGAACCAAACGCCGAGAAATCCTCCTGGATGACGCACTTGCCCAGCTGTTCGGTAACGTGGTTGCTTCCGCGGGCAATGGTATCCCCGGACTCCCACCAGACATCCCAGGTACCCAGCCAGAAATCGAACTGGCGGTACTCCGGGGCGGAGCAAGGCTTGGGCGGCGGAGCGGTTTCGGTGCTGTCCTGCGCCAAGGCCGACGAGACGCCTGCGAGTAGGACACTGACGAGCAATACGATAGCTAACGATCTCATGTTCTGGCTCCCTTAGAGATGATCAATGCTTACGAGCAGCCCCACCAGGCACTCGCTGTTGCCACTATCTTTGACGAATAATGGACCAGATTCGTTTATTATTCGAAAAATGGACGCCATTCCATCGACATGCACTCCCTGCACGGTGCCGTGTCGCTGTCGCATCGATGACCACAGTTTCCGCACTCATAGCCGGCGAGTTTCTTGGGCTCTTCCGGCTTCTCGGTCATATCAAGTGTAACCAGGAACGGTTCACGCCCCAGGAACAGTAGTCCCTGGTCCTGAAGAGCTTGCCGAGGTTGCTTCTTGCAGTCAATCTTCTCCGCCCCAACAAAAGTCCCGTGACTCGAGCTACAATCGGTCACCAAATATTGACCGCCCTCGTAGACGATCTCACAATGGGTGCGAGATATCTGAGGTATAGCCCTGAGGATGTCTGCCCCATACTCCCCCCTCCCGAGCACCACACGGTCAGCCTGCTCGACCTTGAGTGTCAGATCCTGAGCCTGATGCTTGAGCGTTAGTCCATCGGGAATCATCTCGGTGTTGCTCGAAGTGGAGCCGGGCGTCTCGGATTCCGCTTTGACACTATCGGCTGTAATGTCGACCGGCTGGAGGTGTCCCAGCGAGGAGTCACATTTGGGACAACGGTCAGGACGTGACCCTGGATCGTGATAGTCTATTTCGTTACCGCAGTAATCGCATTCAAGTCGTGGCATCAGTGAAACCTTACATCTATTCCTAGTTCACGCAATTCTCGTGATATGCTCTGCAGCTCTCCTTGCCGCGGAATGCCGGACATATAGACCGACCCGTCCTCTGCCTGAGCCAGCGACCATTGCTGTGACTCATAGTCCGGCTCGGATTGCCTGGGTTGACCATTCTTGAATCGGAAGAAACGCTGGTTCGAGGATCCCCGCCAGTTTGAATCGTCAGCCAGATCCTCCCGGTACGGTCCGTCCACGAGATAATCCAGATACCTGGACCAGAGCCGATCGGGATGTCGTTCTTCCAGCTGTTCCAAAGTGTAGCCGCTAAAAGCGAACAGATCCAGGTGGGTGAGCTCTGAAATCATGGCCGCGAACGCCACAAGCTGCGGATATTGATCGAAAGGTTCCCCTCCGGTAATCGTGACTCCCTGACAGTCCTTTCCAATCTGTGAGACGTGCCAGGCCAGTTTGTCTATCTCGACCGCCTGGCCTTCTTTGACTGTCCACAACGAGGGACTAACGCAACCCGGGCACTTGATCGAGCAACCCTGGACCCAGATCGCTACTCGCTTGCCCGGACCGAGATTGTGGACCGGGTATTGAATACGGTTTATCCGCCAACGCATTCGAACACGACCTGATTTCCGTTGGCGGAATCGATTTTGGCGCGGAAGCGCATATTCTCGGTATTGTCCTGGGAGAAGACAAAGTTGGTAATGCCGTTCTTGATATGCGATTCGATGGCGTTGTTGATGCCGCGACCCCCGTGGTGAAGATTTTTCGAGACATAGTGCTGACGGAACCCCTCAACAAACTCTTCGTCGAAGTCAAACGTCCAGTTCTTCTGCTTGGCGAGGTTTTGTTGGATAGTGTTCAGTCCCTTCATCAGGATAAGCTTGTCGACATCTGGTTTGATGAAATCGAAGACTACGAAGTTGTCGCCAAAGCGATTGAGAATCTCCGGACGATTCAGTTTGGAGTTGAAGAAGTTCCGGATCTCGGACATCATCTTCTCCTTCATCTCCTCGTAGCTGTCGCTGTGGTAATCGACGTTTTTGACCCGGCGGCCGTGCTCGTCCTCGCGGTACATGCCCAGATTACTGGTGAAAACTATCAGCGACTCGGAGAAATAGACCGTTTCCCCCTTGCCGTCGGTGAGACGGCCGTCGTCGAGAATTTGCAGAAACTTGTCGAATACTATCGGGTGGGCCTTTTCGATTTCGTCGAACAACACGATTGAAAACGGCTTCGACTTCAGCTGACTGGTCAATTGACCACCTTCTTCGTAACCTACATAGCCGGGGGGAGCGCCGATTAGCTTCACATCGGAGTTGGAGTCGTTGTATTCGCTCATGTCAAAGCGAACGATCGCATCCTCGCTGTTGTATATTAGCTCAGCCATCGATTTGGCCAGCTCGGTCTTACCCACACCCGTTGGACCGGCAAAGAACACGACTCCCTTGGGGCGACTTTTCATGCCGCTGGAATCGATTGTATTGAGTCCCATTTTGGCGCGACGAATGATCTCGACGCACTTGTCGATAGCGGCCTGCTGACCTTTCACGCGACGCCCCAGGATCTCATGGGCGTTGTCGATCTTCTCCTTTTCGAGATCCTCCCAGAAGTTCTGCTTGGTGCCGTACTTGAACAGATCTACGATCTGGCGAAGGTTGTTTACATGGATCTTCTCCCGGCGGGAAATAGTAATCAGATCCTCAAGTTCGCGATTGCTGAGGTTCTCGGTCAAGTCCGGGAACACACGCGGAGCTTCCTTGGGATCCACCTCGGCACCCTCTGAAAAGAAACGCTTGGAACTGATATCGAAGAATCTGGCTCGCTCTTCTTTGTTCGGCTTCTCGATCTCAATACCCTTGGTGAGCGGATTCTCCAGCAGTAGCCAACTGGGAATGTCATTCAGTTTGTCACAGAGCAGCACGAGTATGCTGCGTCGTCCGTCCAGTTTGGGGAACGGTCGCGCCTCCTGAGCCGCTTTGATCAGTCTCAGAAACCGGCGACGCTCCTCTTCGGAAAGATTGTTGGGATTCGAGGCAAATCGCGATGCGAAATTGACAATGCCGGCCACCGGATGCTGACCGCTAGCCACGAAGTACCGGAAAAACTGCAACGCATCCTCGGTGCTGGTATCGACCTGCTCGATTTTGACTCCGTCGAAATACTGCCTTGCGTCATCGTTGCCGGCGCTGATGAATTGAAGGATATTAGCGCGCGAAACTTGCTTATCGGATGAGTGTACCCTAAGCCCGTCGATCACGTCGTAATAACAGACGGTGTTGTATCCCTCACGATCGAAATACTCGGCGAGCAAGTGGCTTATGTCGTTGAAACGGGCCCATTGGAGGGCATCTACCGACTCCGCATCATGATGGTTGAGCGGGAAGTAGTAGCAGTCGTAGATATTGCCATACAGATAGAATTGCGATTTGAGAGCCTGGAACCGAGCCAGCTCCTGCATCCAGCGGGGAAACTTCGATCTGATTTCTTCCTTCATTACTCTACTCTCGATCCATGTAGCGTTGTTTTTCCTGTTCCAGCGTCTTGTCGCCGGCTGCCTCGGCCTTAGCCTTCTGAACTCGGTCTCGGAGTGCGCCTCGGAGAACGGTGATGTGCTCTTCGGCGCATTCGTCCTGGCGATGGACAGTCATCTCGATGCCCAGCTCTTCCTGGACACTCGCCATGACCGTCTTGAACTTCTCGCATGAGGTTTCCATTTCGTTCAACACCTGCATTGCCTCATGCTGACTGGACGGCTTTTCATCGACCAGGAAGTTGTACATGATTCGACCATCGTCTTCGATGCGCAGATTCATGTAATTGCTCTGGCCACCCATGTTGAATACCGTGCTGGACTCCACGCCGGGGCGTTCCATCTTCATGTCCTCCAGCACACTGTACCCTTTGGCCTTGAGCTGGGAGACAATCGCTTCCTTGAGGCAAGCTCGCTCGGCTGCGGCCACGGCTTCGCCCTCATGGGCGTCCTGATTCTTGGCGGCCAGAGTGTCAAGAGTATCAATGAGCGACTCGGCCTCGAAGTCACGCAGATTTTGCCGGTTCAGCAAATCTCCGACTTGCTCTCGCGCCATGGCTTCTTTTTCCTTGATCGAGCCGTGGATCTCCTGTCTTCCCAAGTCCGAAAGCTTCTCGGCGATTTCGCGGCGCAACGACTTCGTTCGCTCAGAACGGGTGATCTTGGTGGCCAGGTCCTGACACATCATGACACATTTTTCAGGTTCGGTGGCGAGGATCTTCTTCAGATGTTCCCGGTAGGCCTCGGCTTCCGTTGAATCATCGACGGTGGCTATCAGTTCCTCAACCGCCGTCGCTTCTGCATTCACTTCCTCTCTTTGCCTCTGTTCACTTGACTTGAAATTGACCACCAACTCGGAGGCGATTGACTCGTAGCTACCCTCTGCCGAGCTGATCAACTTGTCGCTGACCGTCACCTGCGCATCCACAAGTCTCCCAACCGCACTGTCGGTTTCCTTCTTCAGCGCGGCCTTGAGTTCTTCTGCCTTCTCCCGAAATCCGAGTGAAAAATCTCGCTTGGCAGACTTAAGCTGCGCCGATTCGACGTTTTCCTTCAGGTGCTCTTGAGAACTGTCGTCGATCGAATCCAATGCCGCCTTCGCCGAGATCTGCTGTTCCGACACATTCTTTTCGCACAAGCCGTAGAGGCGGTCATAGACTACGTACTCGTTGTAGTCAGTCCTGCCGTCGAGAAACCGCTGCTTCTCCTCCTGGAGGCGCTTCTGATAGCGTTCCAGAGATGCGATTGAGCGATCGAGGTTGGAATCAATGCGATTTCGCTCGGCCATGCCAACCGAACCGGTGAATCCCAGAGATACGGTAGCCAGAGCTTGCTCCCGGGTGCCCGCGGTGGCCTCAACGAACGACTGACAATCGATCCGAATACCACGGGCCTCGTCGACCACTTCGCATTGCTCGAGTTCAGCTAGTTGGCGGGCGATACGCGATTGCATTCTAGCAATTCGCTCGAGTTTGCCGTCAAACACCTCGGCTGAAAAGCGGGGGGGAGGGCTGTAGCTTTTGGGGCCGCTCATGATCCTGTTATCCTCTCCAACTTCGATTGTTCCAGACCGGTCTCAATCCTCAAGGAACCACGCCGGCTAGGGTTTGTCGCCCGGGTAATGAACGAGATTCTGATATACATATCCCTCCAACTGGCCGGATCGGATGTGAATCCAGGAGCCCTTTCGTCCCAGTACCATCAGGCTGTCTCCATGATAGACTATACCTTGGACGGGAGACTGAGTCGATGCATCGGCACGAACATTGACAGCCGGCTCGGTGACTATCGCGATCTCTCTGGGGTCATGATTGGTTGCACCCGCCGGCAGGATACCGAGATCGTCGATACTCGAAGGGATGGCCAGGCCTAAATACAGCACGCTTGCCAGAGCATAAGGCGCCAAAGAGAAGCCGAATGGAACCAGCTTGAAATTCGGCTCGGATCGATACATACGACGAGTCGCCTTGATCACAGTCAGCACGCCGATGAAAATGTAGAGACCCAGTATCCCGGTAGCAATGTTGAGATAGGCGCCGGGATCGGAAACAATCCCACTGATCGCAGTCAGACCCATGCCGGCGATGCCCAGGAAGATCGGGCCAAGTATGAGGAAGATCGCCATGCGCTTGATAATCTTCTTAACGTCGGGCCAGCTTCCTGAGCGCATTCGGTTACGCCGCAGGATCGAGAGTATTGCCGCGGGGAGGAAACAGATCAGCATCAGTGCGTTCACCCCGAAGTGCGGTGAATCGAGGTTCATGGCTCGTTCAAGCCATAGCATATCGGAGGTCGCAAAATCGAAGAAGGGAATTGTCGCCAGGAGTTGGCACGCCAGACTATGATGGAATGCCATGCACATCGTTAGCACGGTCAATGCAAATGCCGGAAGCAGGTATAGCGCCGAACGACCTCCATACACGACGTCGACTATGTTCCACAGACGTCTACCGTGCACCTTCCAGCGTTCGCCCTTGTACTCTTTTACAAACTTACCCAGTCTCTCTTTGCACGTGTTCTCGGAGTCTGCGCCAATCGTCTTGATGTCCACATTGCGTTCTTTTGAAAGCACTCTGCACAACTTGCCGTAAACGCCGCCGGCCGAGAGAGTCGTTATCCAACCCAGGCGCAGATCGACATGCTGTCCGGAGGCCTCAACCGTAACCAGCTTGTTGGCCACATTGTTAGCTTTGAAGTAATCTGTCAAAGATCGACCGAGAGTATAATGAACAGTAATCGGACCGGGATTCGAAGCAGCCGTGTGATCCACACCCTCTACCGCCAAACTAGTCTTGATGTGCTTCGACAATGCCGTCAGCAGAAACTCGTTGTAGCTGAGCTCTTTTAGGTCTGTTCGGTTCTTTCGATCGAGAAAGACCTGTCGCTCAGCCCGCATCCGACGGTCATCATACTGGCCGGGCCGGTTGGCCAGATGAAGCGCAAAACTCTCAAGGCTGTTGATCGATACTCCGCCCTCGCCCTCCAGCACACGGTTTTCGTTGTAAGAATAAAACAGACGGGCCAGCCCCTCATGAGTTAGCTTGGAGTACATGGTGACCTGGCGATTGGAGAAGTCCGCCTCCGGCTTGGTTTCACCCGCTCCCAAGGCTGAGGCAATTCTAACCAGATGCCCGCGCACTTCGCGTTCGACCGGTGAGTCGACCGCCCGATCGAGAATCTGTCGTAGCACGAACTCCAGCTCGAAGAAGTGCACACGTACCCTTTCCAGACCACGACTTCCCTGCCACAGGCGGTCCAGATGGTTCATGGCCTCCTGCAGCACTTCGCTAAGAATAACGCCCTCGCCAAAGAAGTCGTACGAAACATCACCGATTCTGACCGGACATTCGGGTTGCAGGAAACGCAGGAAGGCCGTCCGGACATAGTTCTGGGGCGGCTGATGACGTTCGTGGTAGTAGGTCATCATCTCACGGAAGTCACTCTGGGCCGCGAGACCGAAGGCCGGCAGTTCCCCGATAAAGTTCAGGAGCAGGTCAACCGGTCGCTCATTGGCGAAGAGAGTTTTGTACCAGTCCTTGTTGCTTTCTAAGTACTTGGCAAGACCTGACTCGTTGTGTACGGTCGCAACACCCTTCCCAAGATTGAGGAAAGCCCTGTTCTTGGAAGAGTAACTGACGTCCAGCCGGTCACTTTCCCCTCGCAGCCAGGCCTCGACTTCTTTCAGGCACCATCGGTTGTCAGTGTCTCGAAGTGTCAACCCGTCCACCAGCTTGTTCAAGTCACCAAAACGATCCTCGGCGAAATCCATGATCGGATGATGACTGTTTTGCCTCTCCAAGATCCCTTTTCGGGCTTCGCGGTCCTGCAACTGGGGATACATCAGGTGCAAAAGAATCATGCCGAACGAGAAATAGTCGTTCTCCAGGCGGACATATCCTAATTTCTGATCGACAGCGCAGTAGAAATCGGTGCCTTTGAGGATCAAAGTCTGGTGTCCCTGGATCTCGCGGCCTAGCTCCTGAGTCTTGGACGAACCATAGTCACCGATGGCCAGTCTTGTCTGGTCTTGATCCAGGTAGAAGACGTTCTGCGGTTTGAGATCCCCATGAATAATGCGACTTTCGTGTAGGCTCTTAACGCCGGCGAAGATTTGAGGTACCACCTGCTCTCTAAGAAACTCGGGAGTGTACTTCGCTCGCATTTCCTCGACCGAACGCGTGCGCCCCTCGATCGACAGCAGATCGCCCCCGGCGGCATAGGGACTGATCTCGTAGCAGAACTTGTCCCGCCACTTGTTGAGGCCGGTGCCGTAAGCCAGAAGCGAAAGGACCGAGGGATCCTCGATCTCACGAATGCGCTTCAAGGCGATGTCGTTCGGCTCCTGGGGCTTTGGCAGTTCCTTGTAGAGCTTGACTACCAGGTCGTTTCGATCGGGGTCTTCGACTCGATAGATCACCGCCTCGAGCGTATCGTGGTCGCCGGTCAAAAGCTGTGTGATTTGGTATTCGACATCGCCCAGTGGGACAAGATCACCGACACCGAGGTTGTGTGTCCTTGTCTTCTCGCCCTCAG
>Ga0180430_10000549_pt1 | contig 40527 bp, 29 predicted proteins | sample SS_ome_9_FD_132999 | JGI IMG/M metagenome (GOLD analysis project Ga0180430, IMG submission 132999) | Hypersaline lake sediment archaeal communities from the Salton Sea, California, USA - SS_1_S_2 metaG | ecosystem: Environmental > Aquatic > Non-marine Saline and Alkaline > Hypersaline >...
CCCGACAGGTTGGGGCTCTTGGGCCTTCGCCCCAACAACCGGAGCACGACGCCCTTTGTGGACAAGCTCGCCGAGGGGGGGGTCTCCTTTACCAACGCGGTGAGCTCCACGTCGTGGACGCTGCCCGCGCACTACGCTCTGCTCACCGGTGTTCCCGACCGCATTCACGGCGTGATTCACGATCACGCGCCCCGTCCCACAACGCTTCCCATGCTCGCCGAGATCTTCGGGGAGAGTGGATACCGGACGGCGGGATTCTTCTCCGGTACCTATCTGAACAGCTTTTTCGGATTCAACCGGGGCTTCGATATCTACGTCGGTGCGCGAACCATGATGGGCGCAAACACCGCACAGACGGCCAAAGATTTTCGCGCCGCCGAGGTGGTGACGAGCCAGAAGGTCAGCGAGTCGGCGATGAACTTTGTCCGCGAGAACGGATCGGAGCCCTTTTTTCTTTTTCTGCACTACTTCGACGTGCACAACGAATATCTGCCGCCCAGTCCCTACGATTCCCTCTACGGCCGGCCCTACTCGGGATGGGTCGACGGCAAGGGCGTCACCAGCGACTCGCGATTTAATCCCCGCATGGCGCGCGCTGACCTCGATCGGCTCCGCGCCCTCTACGACGGCGAGATCGGTTGGGTCGACTCCAACATCGGCCGCCTTTTCAACCAGATCGAGAGCTTTTCGCCCGGCCTTCTCGACAACACGCTCGTTGTGATTACCTCCGATCACGGCGAGGAGTTTTTCGAGCATGGCGAGATCTGCCATCAGAACAACCTCCACGAGGTCTCGGTGCGGATTCCGTTGATCATGAGCTGTCCGGCAAAGATCGGCGGCGGCAAAAAGATCGACACGCCGGTCAGGATCTACGACATCGCTCCCACCCTTCTCGATTACGCCGGACTGGAAATCCCCGACGTCATGGAAGGAGAATCGCTCCGCCCGTCGATCGACAACGGCGAGACCGAGTCCCGCCCCGCACTCATCGAGCTCTCCCAGATCTCGAAGGAGACCGGCTACACCCAGCACTTTGCGCTACGCCTCGGCGACTACAAGCTGATCGTGATCGAGGAGAGGGAGTGGTCGAAAGACAAACCCTACGATCTGTCGGGCGCCGTGATCGGCAAGCGCCACGCGCTCTACGACCTCTCCGTCGATCCGGGGGAGAAGAACGATCTCGCCACGCAAAAGAGGGAGATCGCCGCGCGCATGATCACCACGCTCGAGTCGTTGCTCGAGGAATCGGAACGGAAGCGAGCCGCCTTCCAATCGGCATCTGCGGCCCGAGAGGGCGCGATTCCCGACGATCTCAAGGAGAGCCTCAGAGGACTCGGCTATGGCGGAGGCGGGCACTGAGCAGATGGAGAGGCCTCACCACCTCCGACCTCAAATCCCACTTTCCAGCATTCCAAGTCGGGCAGGCTCCTTCTAAATACGAAACTTTCCCTTCTCGATGAGCAGCTTCGACGATCCGTCGGCAAAGGTCACTTCGAAGGTGGGATCGTAAAAGAGAAAGTCGCGGTGTGTGGCCGATGTGTTCCGGCCGCCGGGCATCTCCTCATTGTTGCCGAAGGCGATGTGCGCCGTGCGGTAGGCCTTTTCGTCCTCGAGGAGGTTGCCCGTGAGCTTGGCGCCGGGATTGACGCCGATACCGAGTTCGCCGAGCAGGCTCGCCTCGGCGTCGATGTTGGTCAGTTTTCTGACCTCCGCCAGTAGGGCGGTATCCTCGCTTTCGATCGTGTCGATCCGGCCCTCTTTGATCGTGATGAAGAGCGGCTTGTCCACGTTGCCCACATCGCCGATCGATCCGTCAACCACGAGAAGACCGTCGGCTCCACTTTCGACGGGCGCGTTGTAGATCTCGCCGCAGGGCAGGTTGCAGCCCATCTCGACGGTGGCGTGCACATCGGTGAGGAAAGGCCTGCCGGTGATGTCGATCACGAGGTCCGTGCCGCCCGGGGCGGTGATGTGCACCGACCGGGCATGGGCGAACCGGCCGATCAGGTCGTGTGCCGTCCGGCTCATCGCCGCGTAATCGACATTCATCGGCCCCTCGGTCATCATCGCCTCGGTGATCCCCGGGCAGTGGCCGATCCGCGTCTTCTTCGTGGAGTAGACCGCCTTGATCCACTTGATCCTGAAGGGGGTCTCCTCCTGCATGCTCTTGAAAACATTGATGACGATCGTTTTCCCGTCGAGAGCCTCGCCCAGGCCCGGGGGAAGTTCGGACAGAGGGCGGCCGTTGGGTGGAAGAAAAAAGAGGTCCACCGCGCTTCCCTCGCGGGCGGCGCCATCGCGGAACGCTTCGCCCACACGGGTCGTGTGGCTGTCGGTCACCACCAGGACCGAGTCGCCGGCGGTGAGATCGAGAACGTGGACGAGGGCGTTGCGCGCGGCGGTTGTCATTTTGTCGAGGGGAGTCAAGGGAGAACCTCCTTTCGAACGGGGCCTATCCGAGGGGTGCCTTGAGACGCTCGAAGGCGTAACGTAAGATAGTCTACTCCCGGGGCGCGAAAGAATCACGCGCGATTCGATTCCCTATGAAGGGAGAGAGGACAAAACCCGTGAATCGACCACGAGGGAGCCGTCGAGAATTTCTCAAACAGTGCGCGCTGGGAGCGGCGGCGCTCGCGGCGCCCTGGTCTCGCCCCGCGCCTGCGGCCGGCGGTTCGGGGGCAAGCCGCGGACCCAATTTCGTCTTTCTCCTCGTCGACGACCTCGGCTGGAGCCACGTGGAATGTTTTGGAAACACCTTTCACGAAACACCCAATATCGACCGGCTCGCCTCGGGCGGGATGCGATTCACCAGCGCCTACGCGGCGAGCGCGGTCTGCTCGCCCACGCGCGCCAGTATCCAGACCGGCAAGTACCCCGCGCGCCTCGGCATCACCGACTGGATCCCCGGGGAGAGACACCGGAAGAAACCGCTGGTCACCCGTTTTACCGAGACCGAGCTCCCTCTCGGGGAGACGACCATCGCCGAGGCTCTCAAGGCGAAGGGCTACGCGACCGCCTTCATCGGCAAGTGGCACCTCGGCCGCCGGGAGTTCTATCCCCAGCATCAGGGTTTCGACGTCAACGTGGCCGGCAATCACAAGGGCCATCCGCACAATGGTTACTTCAGCCCCTACAACCTCGAACATCTCGACGATGGCCCCAAGGGCGAATACCTCACCGACCGGCTCACCGACGAGGCGGTCGGTCTCCTCGACGCCTTCGGCAGGGAGCGGCAGAATCCCTTCATGCTCTTTTTGTCCTATTACACCGTGCATACGCCGATCCAATCGCGGACCGACGACAGGGAATATTACGGGAAGAAGATGGCGCGCGATCCCGATCGGCACTGGAAAAATCCGGCCTACGCGGGCATGGTGCGCGCCCTCGACCGGAGCGTGGGACGTATTCTGGACAGGCTCGACGCGCTCGCCATGAGCGAGGAGACGGTCGTCTTTTTCATGTCCGACAACGGCGGTGTCGACTACGCCGACGTCTCGACCAACCACCCGCTTCGGGGGGGCAAAGGGCGCTACTACGAGGGCGGCATCCGCGAACCGATGATCGTCCGCTGGCCGGGCGTCACCGATCCGCGATCGGTCTGCCACGTGCCGGTGATCAGCACGGACTTTTATCCCACCATGCTCGAGATGGCGGGGATTCCGCCCGATCCCGATCAGCACAAGGACGGCCTCAGCCTCGTGCCGCTTCTCAGGGGTGAAAAGAGTCTCGGCCGCGAGGCGCTCTTCTGGCATTATCCTCATTATCATGGGAGCGGCGCCACCCCCTGCAGCGCCATCCGTTTCGGCGACCACAAGCTGATCCGCTACTACGAGGACGGCAAAAAAGAGCTCTTCGATCTCGCCGCCGATCGGGCGGAGGAGCGCGACCTGGCCGATGAGGAGCCGGCGCTCGTGATCGACCTCGAGAGGCGCCTCGATGCCTGGCTGAAGGAGACGGGCGCCTACATCCCCGTGCCGCGCACCGGCGAGAGCCGTTGACCGCCTGGCCGCCCCGAGGGCGGTCTCGGCCTCGACTTTTCCTTTTAGCGCGCAAGTTTTCCCCAACTTATTTCGATACTTGAGAAGTGATTCAACCACGATGTGGATGGGTCTGCCGGCATCTTTCATCGCGCTGATTCGGAGACGTCTTGCCATGAGAATTCTTGTCCGCCCCTTTCTGGTGCTCGCCTTGATCCTCGCCGTCAGTGGCGGCGCGGCGGCTGTTGACAAGCCGATCAAGGCGTTCAAATTCGAGCCGGGAAACCTCAAGGGAGTGGTCAAGGACTCGGCCGGAAAGCCCGTTGAAAATCTCGACCTGGCGCTCCTCGATGAAGAGGGCAACGTGGTCCAGCGGGCCGTGACCAATGGAAAGGGAGAGTATCTCTTCAAGGGGGTCGGCAAGGGGAACTATACGCTCAAGGTGGCCGGCAAGACAACCTTTGCCCTTCAGGCCTCGGAGGGGGCCGGATCGCAGGCGCTCCAGATTCTCGTTCCCATGTCGGTGCGCGAAACGGCGACCGGCGCGATTGCCACGGGCGCTCTCACTGCTCTCGAATGGGCGGTGATCGTGGTGGGCACCACGGGAGTGGCCGTCGGCGTACCGGCGGTGATTCATCATAACGTGGAAAAGCATCCGGGCCAGCCGCCGATCAGCCCCTGATATGCGGGCGCGCAACCACTCGGCACGCAACAACTCAGTGATAGAGGTACCAGTACCAGGGCCGCGGTGAGCAGGTGGCGGCCACGAGGCGTGCCACATCGTCGAGCAGAGCCGTGTCCGGCCTCTGATCGACGCTCTCCGTCTGGTCGTCGAACTTGGCGTTCCAGAGGGTCAGGCCCGATTCGAGATCGAGGAGCTCGGCGGCGACCTTGGCCGTGGTCAGGTAGTACTGGACCGAATGCTCGCGCCCCTGGTCATTCTTCTCCTTCCGCTGAACCCTGGTCGTGTCGAACTCGAGCAGGCTCACGATGACGAGGGCATCAGCGTTGGCCACGTTGCCGAGCTCGATCAATCGGTCCTTGGTGAGGTCGCTGAGCTGCTGTTCCTGTTCCTCGGCCAGGCTGCGCAGCTTCTCACCCCTGGCCACGATGCCGTACCCCTTGTTGGTGAGCTGGATGTCGAATTCCTTTTCTACCGATTTCTCGATGGCGGGATCTTTCCGGGGACATGAGTTTTTGACCATGATCGCAAGGTCGGGATAGGTTTCAGGACTGAACTCCGTCTCCACACTCCAGTCAGGGCGGGGGGTGAAAAGATAACAGCCTCCGAAGACGGAGACCGTGAGGAGCAGGGCGACCAGTCGTACCATCGATTTTCCTCCCTTGATCGGATTCAACGGTCTGTGAATTGCCGGTGATAATAAAAGAGTTCAGTCAGTATTGCAATTGCATCTCTTACAGTGTAAATCGGGATGACACCCTTTTCAAAAAACTCCCCGCGGGGCGACGAAGCGGCCCTCGCATCAGGGCGGTTCTTCGTGGGGATCAGAGACTCCGAGGAGAGACGAAATGCGAAATCCAGGCCCGAATGCAGTTCTTTTACTGATCGTCAGCACCTTTCTTTTCGGTATGGCCAGCTGCGCAACCGACTCCGCCGCACCGGCCGCCGCCACCCACGATGTGCCCGGCGATGTGCCCGGCGACGGAGGGAAGAAGCCTTCCGGCGCACCAGATACTGAAAAGATCAAAATAACACGGCTCGACGACCTGCCGCGCCATACCTATGCCGCCTCGGGCAGCCTGACCGACCTGGTCCGTTCCCGCGCACTGACCGCTGAACTGTCAGCCAAGGTCAAGGCTGATATCGAGTCCGATCTCAGTACCTACGAGATCGCCGATCGGACCACGCTCAAGAACATGTACGGCACCCTCGTGCTGATCGATTATCTTGCCGGAGACTTCGGTCGCGTGACCGACCTGATCGACAAGATGCGCGCTCTCGAGGACAAGGACGCGGCGCGGCTCACCGCCGGCCTCGTGCGGCTTTCGATCATCGCCGCCCGCGAGGAGGTGGGAGAGTCGGCGAGCGCCGAGGAGCTGAGCGCCGCCTACCGCAAGCATCTCGCGGCGCGGGCCGGCGCCCTGCCGTGGAGGACCGTGGAAGACACGATCGAGGAGCTCAAGGGCCGGGCCGAGATCATGTCCGAAAACCTCCTCATCGGCATCATCCAGGCGCAGATCGAGCCGGTCGTCGCCAAGACGGGCGTGCTCAACGCCGACCAGGCCCGGACCTTGATCGGCGCCCATCTCATGATCAAAGAGTCCTTCGCGCTCAACAAGGATCTCGTTGCCGTTTTCCAGAAACTGATCGACGCGAACAAGGTGGTCAAAGCCGATATCTGGGCCGAACGGGCGGTCCACCTGACCCCCGGCAAAGGCTACGGTGACGTCCTTGCGGCGGTCTGGGATTCGGGTACGGACAGCGCGATTTTTTCGAGCCGCCTCTTCGTCAATGAAAAGGAAAAGCTCGACGGCGCCGACAGCGACGGCAACGGTTTCGTCGACGACGTGCACGGGATCGCCTACGACTACCACGCCCGCCGCAGCTCGGGATGCCTCTTTCCCCTGGGAGACGCGGCGGACCGCATGCCGGTGGTGATGGAGCACATCAAGGGTCTGTCCGACATCCAGGCGTCGGTCGACAGCAAGGAAGCGTCGGCCTTCAAGAAACACCTGGCCGGTCTCAATCCGGCCGATGTGAAGGGATTCCTCGAGGATGTGGGGCTGGCGAGCAATTACGCCCATGGCACCCACGTGGCGGGGATCATGGCCGAGGGCAATCCCTACATCAAGCTGCTCGTCGCCCGGCACAGTTACGACTATCACATGGTGCCGGTGGCGCGCACCGTGGAGTGGGCCGAGCGGGACGCGGCCAAGTGTCGCGACACGGTCGCGTACCTCATGTCGCACGGCGTGCGCGTGGTGAACATGAGCTGGGGCGAGGCGCAGGCCGACGCCGAGGCGTCGCTCGAGGCGAATGGTATCGGAAAGGACGGCGACGAGCGGCGCAAGATGGCGCGCGCCGTCTTCGAAATCCAGAAGAACGGCCTCCGCGAGGCGATCGAAAATGCGCCGGAGATCCTCTTCGTCTGCGCCGCGGGAAACTCGGACAACGATGTGGAGTTCGACGATTTCATCCCCTCCTCCTTCGACCTGCCCAACCTGCTCGTCGTCGGCGCCGTCGACCAGGCCGGCGATCCCACGTCGTTCACGAGTTTCGGCAAGACGGTGCAGCTCTACGCCAACGGCTTCGAGGTGGAAAGTTATGTTCCCGGCGGCGAGAGGATGGAGATGTCGGGAACGTCGATGGCGTCCCCCAATGTTGCCAACCTTTCCGCCAAGCTCCTCGCGGTCAAGCCCGACCTCACGCCGGCGGCTCTGATCGCCCTGCTCAAGGAATCGGCCGACAAGAAGCAGGTCGGTTCCCGCACCATACTCCTCATGAATCCCAAAGGCGCGATGGAACGGCTCTCGGCGCAATGATGTGAGGAGAGAGAGCGCCTCCGCCGGCCGGCTCAGGGCACCCAGCCGGCTCAGGGCACGATGTTCACCGCCAGAGCGGTCGACTGCACGTCAAAGGGAAAGATCGTGGTGAAGGCGAAATGGAGCGTCGTGCCCACGGGGATGAAGGCCGGCACCGATCCGCACGTGTCGAAGCACGCCGCCGCCCGGCCGTCACTGTCGAGGACGCCGACGAAATCGGTGAACCACGCCGTGTTGAAGTTGGTCCGGATGACGTGGGTGAAGTAATCGGGCTCGAGGGGCAAAAGTCCTCCATTGGGCAGCCGCACACCTGGATCGGTTCCTTTCATGCTCCCCAGAAGGGCGTAACGGCGGCCGGCGTACCCGGGAGTGGCGTCGAGAGCGAAATTGACGAGGCCGCCCGCCGAGGCGGAGAGCGTGGTGGCATCGCAATCGAGCCGATCGCCGGTAAAGGCGAGTTCGATGAACCGGAAGGAACCGCTGTTTTTCTGATCGATCGCAGAGCCCGTTTCCTGGTCGACCTCCCAGACTCCATAGCTGTCGGTGATGAGCAGATTGCCGTTCCAGAGACGAAACACGCCGCGGCTCGATGCCGCGAGGGGGGTCGTCTGAAGCGGCGTCCCGGCGAGGTCGAAATCGGTCGCCACCCGGCCGCTGTACGCGGCGTTGAGGAAGAGACCGGGCGTGACAGTGTCGCGCGCGAGCTGTTCGGGAAAGGTGACGTCGAAAAACTCGCGGTCGAGGGTTCCGTCGGCGTGATAGAGGCGCACGTTGTCGTCGTGGCCCTGGATGTCGCTGAGCAGTGCGCGGCCGTCGGGGAGAAAGAGGATGTCGAAAGGATCGCTTCCGTCGTCGATGAAGTTGTCCAGGCGGCTATGGGGTCCGTCGAACTCGGCCACGTAATCGTCGCCGCTCGTCACGAAGAGATGGCCGTCGCGAAAGTCGATGCCGCGCACGTTGTAGAGTCCGTCGTTCCAGTCGGCGTAGGTGTACAGGTAGGTGCCGCTCGTGCTGAACACGAAGACCGCGTTGGCAGTCTGGTCCGAAACGTAGACATTGCCGTCGGGCCCGATCAGGGCGACGATCGGCGTGCCGAAATGGGGCGATCCGGCGATCAGGTCCCCCAGATAGGCGCCGTCAAAAGGATCGTACATTCCCACGGTGTCGGCGATCGTCTCCGGAATGAGCAGAACAGGTCCCGTTCGCGGGCCGCCCCGATCGGCCGCCGGGTCAAAGGGCGTGCACGTGGTGCGATGGTGCAGTTCCAGGCCGACCGCCTCCCGTTCCTCCAGATCGTCGAAAGGATCGGCAGGGAGGGCGGCAAGGAGGAAAAGCAGGGCGGTGACCGGTAAGAAACCGCAGCACAACAAGGTTCGTCTCATGATATGGGGCCTTTTGTCGAACTCTATACCACCGGAAAAAGAGAAGGGTTCATACTTATTATACAACAATATGCGTACATATGACGGAAATAAAAATATACACCTAAGTGTATGTTACGTGGGCCGATACCCCACTGTCGGCCCACTTTTCGCCTGGAGAGGGCGAAAGATCCCCCACGAGAAGGAATTATCTTTTGCAACGGCGTGTCGGTTATCGTATGTATAGATGTATTAAGACCTTTATGGCCGTCGATCAGGTGGCCAATTTGGCGCGGTGATTTCGAGAAGCAGACGGTGCTCACAGTCCCCGGCAATCATCAACTTTATCCACGGAATTTCTCGAGGATTCCCTTGCAGACGCTCCTCGTCTGTCTCATGTGTCTTGTACCGGCAGCGTTTGCCCAGGATGGCGATCAGAATCAGGAAACACCCCCTCCCGATCCTCTCTCGGTGAACCGGACGGCGATTCTCAGCGCCGACACGGACGAAGCCGGCTGCATGGCGGCGGCGACGGCGCTGATTCAGGCGGGCGACATCGACTGGATCAAGGCCCGCGCCCTGGCGCAGGAGACGCCTCCTCGCGCGTCGGTCGCCCTCATCCGGGGGCTTCTGCTCTGCGCGCGCACGGGCCAGCCGCCCGAGCTCAAGGAACGCTGCGCCGCAGTGCTCGACGCATTTGTCGCCCAGCGGGCAACGAGCGCCCTTCTCGTCGACAGGCTGATCGCCATCCATGCTGCGGGAACGGCCGATCAATCCCTTTGCCTGGGCAGCATCGATCTCTTGAAGCGCGCTCTCGATACGCGCGGGATCGACACCCTGATCGCCCTTCTCGAAAGCGATCACGGGGCAGTCAAAACAGGCGCCCTCCATGGGCTGCGCACGATCACCCGCAGAAACTTCGGCCCTGACGCGACAGCGTGGAAAGCGTACTGGAACGAGAACCGCCACCTGTCGCGCGACCAGCTCCTCGAGAGCGGCCTCATCAAGGAGTTGGAGAACGCGGTCAGCGAAAAGGATTCACGGATTCTCGAGCTCGTGAAGGAGGTCGTGGGACTGAGCCCGATCAAGGCCTTCGAGTACCTGCAGAGCGGAAATCTCGCCGTCAAGCGATTTGCGGCGGACTTTCTTCTCGACAACGCCGCCAATTTGGAAATCGCCGGAAGGCTCCACCTCGTGGCCGAGCACCTCGGCAGGGGCGAATCGGACAAGGAGACGCTCATCAAGCTCCTCGATCTCCTTGGCAAGGCGAACGGAGACGCTGCCAGCGCGGGCGTGGCGGAGCGGCTGATACCCTATCTTCGCGATCAGGACGCCGCCATCGTGATTGCGGCGGCGAGCAGCCTTTCGGCTCTCGACAAACAGAAAAAACTCAAAAGTGAGAACTACCCTCCCATCGCCGAGGGCGCCCAGTCGCGTCTCGCGGGACTCACACCGCCCGATCCCGCCACCGATCAGCTCAAGAGCCGCCTCATCGGTCTGCTCGAGGAGTGCGGCCAGGCCGGCGCCGTGATCGACTCGACACTTCTCCAGGGATTTGCGGCGCCCGGTCACTCCGCCGCCGTGCGGGCGAGCGCCATTCAGGCTCTCGGCGCCACAGGCGAGCCGGGTGTGCTCGACTATCTCGAAAACATTCTCAAAACCGATCCCGACGGCGGCACGCGGTTCGAGGCGGCCAACGCGCTCAAGCTTCTCGGCAGGAGTGGAAAGATCGACCAGCAGCGTCTCATCGCCGCTCTTGCCGGTGGCCTCAAGGACTTGCAGAACAACGTCCGCTCCGTGAGCGTGGCCGGGCTCGGAACATTCAAGTGCCCCGAGGTGATCGACATCCTGCTCGAACACCTCAAGGAGGAGTCCGACGGCCGCGTGTGCGTCAACATCATCGACATCCTCGGCGAATTCAAAAACCTCGAGGGGCTCAACGCGGTGGTCGGCGCCTTCTCGCTCATCAGGAGCCGCGGTCTCAACGGGACGATTCTCAAGGATTGCCGCGCCGCCACGGAAGGCGCGGTCCGAAAAATCTGCGCCGAGAACAAGGAGACCTTCTTCACGGCTGGTGAATCCTTTTACAACGCCCAGTGCTTTGCGCTCGCCGCCGAGAGCTACGAGGAGTACCTCGTTGCGGCCCGTCCCGGCAATGGGGAGGATGTCCGCATCGGCCAGGCGAAAGGCAAGGTCGCCCTCGCCTACTATCACAGCCGCAACCTGAAGAAGGCGATTCCCCTGCTCGAGGAGTTGGAGAGCAAAAACGCCGCCGAGCCGTCGAGGCGTTCGCGCAGCCAGTTTCTTGCCGAGGGATACCTCGCAGAGGGAGAGTGGCAGAACGCGGCCAAGTGGTTCGATATCTCTATCGGGCTGATTCCCGAGGCGGAGACGCAGAACCGTCTCACCGCGCAGAGCGGCGCATGGCAGGCCCATTTCAGGAGCGGGAGCTTCGCGCGCGCCCTCGAACTCGCCACGGTGCTCAAGGACCGCGAGGCGGCCAACAACGACTATCTCTACCGCTTTGGGCTCTCCCTCGTCCGGCTCAACCGCGTCGAGGAGGGCGAGAAGGAATTCCGCCGCCTCCTCAACGGCCGGCTCGGCGAGGCTGAAAAGAAGCTCGAATGGCTCGTGCGCTGCGAACTGTCGATGATCCTCTCGTCGCGCAAGGCGTTTGCCGAGGCGCAGACCATGATCGGCCTGCCCCAGGATCCTCTGCCTCCCGATCTGTCCGACGACCTGCGCACGCGGGTGACACACCGCCGGAATCAGGTGGTGGAAGAGATCGGAAAGACCAAAGAGAGCACCCCGCCGGAGGACACCCCGCCGGAGGCCGCCAAACCGTCGGCCGGAGACCCCGCACAGCGGCCCAAAAAAGACGCGGCGCAGCCCGACAAGAACGGCGCCGAAGGGGGCGACCAGCCCAAGACCGAAAAGGACCCGGGCAAGGGCACGGAGGAAAACCTTTCCGGCGTGGCACGATCAAATCAGGTAGAGCCATGAAGATTCTCATCGCCGGAGCCGGATCGGTGGGATTCAACCTCGCCCAGGAACTTTCCCGCGAGGGGTACGATATCGCGGTCATCGATATCGACGCGGCGCGCATCAAGAAGATGAAGGACAAGCTCGACGTGCTCGCCGTGACCGGCAGCGCCACCGACGTGCGTGTCCTCGAGGCGGCGGGTATCCAGGGCTCCGACCTGATGATCGCCGTCACCGACCGGGACGAGCTCAACCAGGTCGTCTGCATGATGGCCCACAGTTTCGGCGTGCTGCGCAAGATCGCCCGTATCCGCAACCGGAGCTTTTCGGGAAAAAGCCCCGTCGTCTCGCGCGCCGAGTTCCACATCAACAGGATCATCAATCCCGACGAGATCACGGTGGAGCACATCCTGAGCCTCGTGGAAACACCGGGCGCCACGGAGACGGGCGCCTTCGCCGGTGGCGAGATCCTCCTGCGCGCCGTGCCGCTCCGCGAAGGGCAGACCTTTCTCGGCATGCCCCTGGCGAAGCTCAAGGAAAAGTACGCCAAGCTCGGCGCCTTTCTCGTGGCGGCGATCCGGCGCGAGGGAAAGATCATCATCCCCTCGGGCGATGACTGTCTCATGGAAGGGGATCTCGTCTTTCTGATCATGACGCGCGATCTCTATCCGCGCTTTCGCAAGCTCATGGGCGCCGACACGGCGCGCGTGCAGAAGGTGATCATCGCCGGTGCGGGACGGATCGGGCTCGAGGTCGCCCACCGTCTCGAGTCGGTCGTCGATTCCCTGATCGTGATGGACGAGGACCCGGTCGCCTGCAACACGGCGTCGTCGGAACTCAAGAAGGCCCTCGTTTTCGAGGGACAGCCGACCGACACCAACGTGGTGCGCGAGGCGCATTTCGAGAACGCCGACTTTTTCATCGCCTCCCTCGAAGACGACCGGCTCAATCTCGTCAACGCCCTGGTGGCCAAAAAGGAAGGGGCGCGCCGGACCGTGGTTCTCACGCAGGATCTCGATCTCGTGCCGATTCTGAGCTCTCTCGACATCGACGCCGCCATCAACTCGCGGCTCATCATGGTGGGCGAGATCCTGCGCTTCGTCCGTCCCGGCAAGGTCCTCTCCGTGCAGAAGGTGGGCGACGACGAGGCGGAAATCATCGAGGTCGTCGTCGACAAAACATCGCGCGCCGTGGGCAAACCGCTCCGGGACATGAATCTGCCCAAGGGATCGATCGTCGGCGCCGTTCAGCGCCAGAGCAAGGCGTTTATTCCCGACGGAACGACCAAGGTGGAGCCTGGCGATCACATCGTCGTATTTGTCCTTCCGGCGGTGAGGGAGAAAGTTCAGAAGTTTTTTGCCGGCCGCCAGCGCACCACCTCGCTCTCCCTGAAGAGACGATGACCGTTTTTCATCGGGCGGGTAACCTTTGAATATCCGATCAGTACTCCACATTCTCGGCTGGCTGTCGCTCCTCTTGGGGCTCTTGCTTCTCATTCCGCTGGGGATAGCCTTCTACCATGCACGGGCTTTCACCGGGGAAGTGCCCGGATTTGTGTATGCCGTGGCTCTCGCGCTGATCGCCGGAGCCTTCCTCAAGCACTTCTTTCGCATCGAAGAGGAAGCGTCGATCGGCGCTTCCGAAGGGTTTGCGTCGGTCACCTTCGGATGGCTGCTTCTCGTTTTTCTCGGCGCCATCCCTTTCCGCTTCTCCGGCGCCTGTCCCAGCATGGTCGATTCCTTTTTCGAGATCATGTCCGGTTTCACCACGACGGGCGCCACGATCTTGACAGACATCGAGGGCTACGTGGAGCTCTACCCGGGGCTCATGTTCTGGAGGTCCTTTTCCCACTGGCTCGGCGGCATGGGGATCGTGGCCCTCTCCGTGGCGGTCCTTCCCGTGCTCGGCGCGGGCGGCGCCATGCTTTTTCAGGCAGAGATCACGGGACCGGTCAAGGACCGGCTCTCACCCAAGATCTCGGCCACGGCCAAGGTGCTCTGGATCATCTACACCTTTCTCACCCTTGCCGAGACGGCGCTCCTCTGGGTGCAGGGGATGCCCCTCTACGACGCCTTCTGCCACGCCTTCGGCACGATGGCCACGGGCGGCTTTTCTACAAAAACGGCCAGCATCGGCTATTACGGCGCCGGCGTGCAGTGGACGGTGATCGCCTTCATGTTTCTGGCGGGCGTCAATTTTGTCCTCCACTTTCAGCTCCTTCGCGGAAGGCTGGGTGCTGTTTTCACCAACAGGGAGCTCTGGTTCTACCTGCTCATTCTGGGGGCGAGCATCGTGGTGATCGCCCTCGTCCTTCATCTCAGTGCGCCGGGGGAGTTTTTGCCCGGACAGGGAACCGACGATTACCGCGCCGAGGCGGGGTACGCCTCTCCCACCAAGTCTTTTCGCGACGCGGCCTTCCAGGTCGTGTCGATCACCACCACCACCGGTTACTGCACGGAAAACTTCGACCGCTGGCCTTACCTCTGCCGTTGGATTCTCGTGCTGCTCATGTTCGGCGGCGCGTGCGCCGGGTCGACGGGCGGAGGGATCAAGCTCGTCCGCATCATGCTCATGATCAAGGCTGGCTTCCGCGAGCTCAAAAGGCTCGCCAAGCCGTCAGCGCTCTTCAACGTCAAGGTGGGGGGGCAGACCGTGCCCGAGGAGATCCTGGCGCGCACCCTCGGTTTCTTTGTCCTCTACTTCGTGGCCTTCATCGTCTGTTCGATCGTGCTCTCCTCCATGGGGTACGATTTCGAGACCGCCTTCACCGCCGTTCTCGCCTGCATCTCGAACATCGGCCCCGGGCTCGGCGGCGTGGGCGCCGTGGAAAACTACGCCCACTTCTCCGACCCGGCAAAGCTCATGCTCACCCTCTGCATGCTCATCGGCCGGCTCGAAATTTTTGCCGTGCTCATCCTCCTCAGCCCTCTCACGTGGAGGAAGTAAACCAGCCGTGGCCGCCAAAACGCGCTCCAAGCCCGATCGTCGGATCGCCACGATGGGGGAGAAGTCGCTCCACGCCGCCCTCAAGAAGTGGTACGCCAAGCGCGGCGACCGCCTCGAGCAGCACGTGGACGGTTTTCTCATCGACGTGCGCCGCGGCAAGCTCCTCATCGAGATCCAGACGCGCAATTTCTACTCGATCCGGCGCAAGCTCAGGACCCTCGTCGCCGACCATCCCGTGCGTCTCGTCCATCCCCTTTCGGCCGACAAATGGATCGTGCGCGTCAAGAAGGACGGGCAGACCACGATCGGCCGCCGCAAGTCGCCCAAGCACGAGGGGCTCTTCCACCTTTTCGAGGAGCTGGTCAGCTTTCCCGACCTCATCGAGGAGAGGAACTTCTCCCTCGAAGTCCTTTTTGTCCAGGAGGAGGAGATCCGCTGCGACGACGGCAAGGGGAGCCGCTGGCGCCAGGGGTGGAGCATTCACGATCGGAAGCTGGTCGACGTCAAGGAGAGCCGCGTCTTCAATGAGGTGGCCGACTTCCAGGCGCTCCTGCCGCCCACGCTGCCCGATCCCTTCTCGACGCGCGATCTGTCCCAGGCGGTGAACACGCCGCGCTGGCTGGCGCAGAAGATGGCCTTCTGCCTGCGCCGCATGGGGGCCGTCGAGCAGGTCGGCAAGGAGCGGAACGCACTCCTCTATTCTCTTCCACCTGAAAAGGGCCCCCTTGCGAAGCGGCGCGCCGGGCGGTAATCTCTCGGGAGACGTTGACCTTTCGGAGGAGTCTTTTTCATGGTTGCCAAGGATTTCAAGATCAAGTGCCCCATGTGCGAGGGGCTCATCATCGTCGACTCGCGGACGGGTAAGGTCATCCGCCATCACGAACCGGGCAAGGACGACGACGAACCCCCCGATCCGGCGCTCTTCGATAACGCCCTCGGCAAGGTCAAGAAAACGTCCGACGAGGGCGAGTCGATCTTCGGCGACGCCTTCAAGAAGGTCAAGGACAGGCACAAGGGGCTCGACGACGCCTTCCGCGAGGCGAAGAAGAAGGCCGACGAAAAGGGCGACGAGATCGATCCCAAAGACCGCCCCGAGTTCTGGGACTAGAGGGTGAGACCGCCAAAAAGCGTTGCGAAAAGCATTCTGAAGAGGATCCCCGGCCTCGGCGCGATCGATCGATGGATCTGCCGGCTCTATACCGGCTGGCCGCGCCGCGAGATGTATCAGAGGGGAAACTTCTATTCGCCACTGCCCGATCTCGACGTTGTGGAGAAGGATGGGCCTTCCATATTTAAACACGATCTCGACCCGGGGCCAGACCTCGACCTCGGAGCCGATGGGCAGGAGGCGCTCCTCGGGGAGTTCGCCCGGTTCTACGACGACTTTCCCTTCAAGGAGGAGTCATCGAGGGGATCGCGCTTTCATTACAGGCAAAAGTATTTCAAGTTCGGCGACGCCCTGATCCTCTATTCCATGCTGCGCCGATTCGAACCGCGATCGGTCCTCGAGGTGGGATCGGGTTACTCCTCGGCGCTGATGCTCGATGTACGCGCCCTCTTTCTCGATCGCTCAACAGGGTTCACATTCATCGAACCCTACCCCGACCGGCTCGAACCGCTTCTCACCGACGAAGACCGGAAAACGGTTCGCCTCGTCTACGAGCCGGTGCAGAGGGTGGCGCTCGAAACCTTTGGCGCTCTTCAAAAGGGAGACATCCTCTTTGTCGACTCCTCCCACGTTTCCAAGGTGGGAAGCGATCTGAACTTTATCTTCTTCGAGGTGCTCCCCGTTCTGAATTCGGGGGTGATCGTCCACTTTCACGATATCTTCTGGCCCTTCGAGTATCCGCGCCAGTGGATCCTCGACGGGCGGGCGTGGAACGAAGCCTATCTTCTGCGCGCATTCCTGCAGTACAACAGGGAGTTCGAGGTCCTCTTCTTCAACAGCTTCGCCGCCCGGCGGTTCAGACCTTTTTTCGAGGCCCGCATGCCCCTGTTCCTCCAGAATCCGGGCGGCTCCTTCTGGATGCGAAAGAAATAAAAAACCGGGCTTCTCCTCGCATGGGAAAAACCCGGTCTCAGGTGGTTTGATCAATCCAGTCGATCACCGTTGATCGAGCAGGATGGCATCAATAGACGACGACGTCGACCATGTCGATATAGGTGCCCTGGTAGGTATTGTCGAGGGCGTCGACAGCGAACAGGAAGCTCCAGTTACCCGACGGGATCGCCTGGTTGGCAATCTCGTAGTCGTTGATCGCGAAGAGAGGACCGGCGTAGGCGCGCTTGGGATTACCCGTCTTCCAGTTGCCGGGATAGACCCACCAGTAGTAATTGCTGGTGTTGCGCACGGCGGCGATCCACCAGTCGTGGGCGACGCCCGCCTGCAGTCCGGGATCGAGGCTGACGGCGATACGCACGGGCTGGCCGGAGAAGAGGTAGATCGTCTGGTCCGATCCATTGGCCTTGATGTCGGGAATGGGATCGCCGGGAGCGACGGCCACGTCGGTGGCGGCGGTCTCGTCGACATAGTAGGCGTCAAAAGGATTCTGGCTCGGGGGATAGGAGTAGCCCTGGTGCCATTCCGAATTGTAGACAGCGGCGATGACCGTGAGGTTGTCGGGCGTGACCGTGGGGAAACCGGCGGTGCCCGCATCCCACGTCATGGTGTTGAAATAGTTGCCGCCGGCCGTAATGGTGATCGGCGTGTTGAAGGCATAGTCGAGCATGGCGAAGGTGTAGGGATTTCCAGCCGTGTCCCTCCAGCCGAGAGAGGAGGCCGTCTCGGTGATGAAGACACGCACGTGGCCCGAATAGGCGGCGGTCTCGTTGTTGGTGACGCGCACTTCGACCTGCATCTGGTCGTTGCCCAGGTCGGGCCAGACGGCGTCGATTGTGACATCGATGTCGGGAACGATCCGGTTGCCGCACTGGTTCAGGGCTGAATTGAAGGCGGCCTCGGCCTGCGGAATGCTGCTAGCGCCCACACTGACTTTGTACCCGCCGTCGAAATAGCAGGTCGGGTAGCCGTAGACGTTGAACTGGCCGACGCGCTGGTTGGCCTTGTTGTTCTTGTCCGTGACGTGAGAAATGTAGTAGAAATCTTGGTTGCCCCCGGCGTAGATGTTTTTGAGGGCGCCATGGGCGTACTTGCAATAGCCGCACCATGTGGCTGTCGCGTATTCGGCCAGCGAGGTGTGGGTGGCCCGTTCGGCCGCCACCGCAGGGACAGCAATGAAGGCTATCAAAGCGACAACCCCCAAAAGGAAAGCAGTTTTTCTCATCTCGTAATCTCCTTAAAAAAAGAGCCTGCAAAGAACCGAGCTGAACGTTCAGCTCGAAAGTGTTCTGTCGTTCTGCGATCGTGCGAAGACTGGGCCCGAAGCTCTCGATCATAATAGCGCAACAACCGAACTGTACGGGGCTGACTTATTCAGGCTAATCAGATCTGTATAATATGAAATAATTTCAAGCGATCAAGTCTTGATTTTATTTGTTTCCCTATTGCCTTGTAGGAAAACCACTTAGTCCATCACTACCTGGGAGAGGTCGGCGATGTGGGTCGTGTAGAGTTGATTGAGCGTTTTCATCAGCGCAAGGCGGTTGTTCTTGACCGTCACGTCGTCGACGTTGACAAAAACCTTCTCGAAGAAGGTGTGCACCGGCGCGACGAAGACGGCGGCGTACTTGCGCGAGGCGCTCAACAGATCGCCTCCGGCGAGGAGTTCCTCGATGGCGGGCGCCTCGGTGCGCAAGAGGCGAAAGAGTTCCTTCTCCTCGGGCGCCTCGAGCTTGTCCTCGACCACCTCACCCAGATCGCCGGCCTTCTTGTAGATGTTGAAGGTGCGCTGCACCACTGTGACGAGCTCGTCCCACCCCGGTTCGGCAGAGAGCGTCTTGATCGCGTCGATCCTCTTCTGGAAATCGTGGATGTTGTCGTAGCCCGTGGCGAGGGCGGCATTGACGAGGTCGTAGCGGTATCCCCTGTCGACGCTCATGTGATAGAGACGGTCCCAGAAGAAGTCGAGGACGCGGCTCTCCAGAAGTTCGGGAGCGGGGAGGCCGTCGGGCAGGTTGGAGGCGGCGAAACGGATCGTATCCCTCAAGGAGACCTCGAGCCCCGCCTCGAGAACGATTCTCAGAATGCCGAGCGCCTGGCGGCGCAGGCCATAGGGGTCCTGGGAACCGGTCGGCGAGAGGCCGACGCCGAAGCAGCCGACGACGGTGTCGAACTTTTCCGCCAGGGCGAGCACCTTGCCCACCTTCGAATCGGGAAGGCGGTCGCCGGCGAAGGCGGGCATGTAGTGTTCCTCGATCGCCAGGGCAACGGCTTGTTTTTCGCCGTCCATCAAGGCGTACTCGCGGCCCACCGTCCCCTGGAGGTTGGGGAATTCACCCACCATCTCGGTGGTGAGGTCGCACTTGCAGAGGCGCGCCGCGCGGCCGCAATCAGCGATCTCGTCGGCAGACAGCCCCAGACCCTCGGCGAGGCGAAGGGCGAGCTTCTCGAGCCGCTCGACGCGGCGGCCGTAGGTGCCGAGCTTTTCCTGGTAAACCATCCCCTCGAGGTCGGCCACGCGGTCGGCGAGAGACGTCTTGCGGTCCTCCCTGAGAAAGAAGGCCGCATCGGCAAGCCGCGCCGAGAGGACGCGCTCGTTGCCTTCGCGGATCTTGTGGGCGTGCTGCTCGTTGCGGTTGATCACGGTGATGAACCGCGCCAGGAGTTTTCCCGCGCCGTCCTCGACGGGGAAATAGCGCTGATGGTCCATCATGGCCGACTTGATCACCTCGGCGGGGAGCTCGAGAAAGCTCTCGTCAAAGGTGCCCTCGACGACGCAGGGGAACTCGACGAGATTGGTCACCTCGTCGACGAGCTGAGTTTCGGTCAGGGTGGAGCCGTACTTTTCGAGAACCTTTTCCACACCGCCGCGCACCAGTCCGCGCCGCTCGTTGACGTCGGCGATCACGAACCGCTCCTTGAGCCCGGCGAGATAGGCGTCGAAATCGGCCGTCTCCAGATCAAACGCTCCCGGCGCCAGAAAGGGATGCCCCTCGACCTGGCGGCCCGTGGCGATCCCATTGATTTCGAAGTTGACCACCTCGTCGCCGAGAAGCGCCGCCATGCGGCGGATCGGGCGCGAAAAGGTCGTCGTGCCGCCCACCGCCCAGCGCATCGACTTGGGAAAGTGAACGCTGCCGATCACCGCCGGGAGGAGGCCGGCGAGGACCTCGGCCGTGGAGCGCCCCTTGATCCGTTTCCGGACGAAACAGTAGCGCCCCTTGGGCGTGTCGCGGATCTCGATCTCTTCCACCGTCGCACCCTGGCCCCTGGCGAAGCCGCTTCCGGCTTTTGTCGGATTGCGGTCCTTGTCGAAGGCGGCCTTTTCGGGCGGGCCCGAGACCTCTTCCTCGCGGTCGGCCTGCCTCTCGGGCAGACCGGAGACGAAGAGCGCCAAGCGCCGCGGCGTGGCGGCCGTGCGCGAACCGCTGACGGTGAGGCCTTCCTCGTCGAGGGCGGCGAGCGTCTTGTCGAGCAGATCGCCGCAGGCCGGTTCGAGGCTGAAGGCCGGGATTTCCTCGGTTCCGATTTCGAGAAGAAAATCAACCATTGCTCTGTTCCTTGAGTAGCGGGTGTCCCTGTTCCTCGCGGAACTTGATCCATGCCTCGGCGCAGCGCCGCGCCATGCCGCGGACGCGGCCGATGTAGCCGGTCCGCTCGGCCACGCTGATCGCGCCGCGCGCTTCGAGAATGTTGAAGGCGTGGGAGCACTTGAGAACGTAGTCGTAAGCGGGAATGACGAGCTCTTCCTTGACGAGGCGCCGGCATTCGGCCTCGTACTGGTCGAAGAGCTTGAACATCATCGCCACGTCGGCGACCTCGAAGTTGTACGTCGACCACTGCACCTCGTCCTGGAGATGGATGTCGCCGTAGGTCACGTCGTCGGTCCACTGCAGATCGTAGACGCTGTCCTTCTTCTGGATGAACATGGCGATCCGCTCGAGCCCGTAGGTGAGCTCGAGGCAGACCGGATTGACCTCGATGCTGCCCACCTGCTGGAAATAGGTGAACTGGGTGACCTCCATTCCGTCGAGCCAGATCTCCCATCCCAGGCCCGATGCGCCGAGGGTGGGCGATTCCCAGTCATCCTCGACGAAGCGCACGTCGTGGGCGCAGAGGTCGATCCCGAGCGGCCGGAGCGATTCGAGGTAGATCTCCTGCGAGTCCTCCGGGGCGGGCTTGACGATCGCCTGGTACTGATAGTAGTGCTGCAGCCTGTTGGGATTGTCGCCGTAGCGGCCGTCGGCCGGCCGGCGCGAGGGTTCCACGTAGGCCACCTTCCACGGCTCGGGGCCGAGGCTGCGCAACATGGTGGCGGGATTAAAGGTCCCCGCTCCGGTTTCGATGTCGTAGGGCTGCCAGATGACACAGCCGTATTCCGACCAGTACCGCTCGAGAGTGAGAATGATGTCCTGGAAATTCATGGTTTACTTCTTTTTGGTTTTCTTGGCCGTCTGGCCGCTCTTGGCCGTCCGGCCGCTCTTGGGCTTGGCGGCCTTTTTTCCCGTCTTCACCGGTTTGATGATTCCGAAACGCCGCGCGTTGTACCGCTCCGTGTCGTAGAGCTCGCGCACGTTGACCGTCTTGAGATCGAGAACGGCGTCCTTGAGAGGAACGTGGGTGATCCGGCCGTTCTTGTAGCTCACCATATGGCCGAACAGTTTGTTGACGATGAGGTCGACGGCCGCGATGCCGAAATCGCGTCCCATGCACACATCCCACGCCGAGGGCGCGCCGCCGCGCTGGAGATGGCTCAAGACGACGTGGCGCGTTTCGAATCCGCCCCTGTCGCGCAGCTTGCCGGCGAGGAATTCGCCCACGCCGCCGAGCGCCTTGTGGCCGAAGCTGTCCGTCTTTCCGTGGATGACGGTTTCCTCTTCGCCCTTGGCCTTGGCTCCCTCGGAGACGACGACGATCGAATAGCGGATGCCCTTGGCTTCCCGTTCCTTGAGCAGGCGGATCACCTGGTCCACGCTGTAGTCGTGTTCGGGGATCAAGATGATGTAGGCTCCCGCGCCGCGCCCCCCCTCGAGAGCGAGCCATCCGGCGTGGCGGCCCATGGTTTCGACCACGAAGATCCGCTTGTGGGAGCCTGCCGTGGTCCGCAGCCGGCGCACCTCCTCGGCGATCACGTTGACGGCGGTCTGGAAACCGAGGGAGTAGTCGGTCGAGTTGAGATCGTTGTCGATCGTCTTCGGGATCCCCACGGTGTCGATGCCGTCCTTGTAGAGCTTGTAGGCGACGCCGAGAGTGTCCTCGCCGCCGATGCCGACCACGTAGTCGAGGCCGAGGCGCTTGATGTTTTCGAGGACCTTCTTCGACGTGTTGTTCTTGGGATTGTAGGGATTGGTGCGCGACGTGCCGAGGCGCGTCCCGCCCTCGCGGTCCCAGGTGCGCACGATACCGGCGTTGAGGGGGATGATGGTGCGCGACAGGTCGGCGCCGACGCGGGTGTCGGCCTCGACGAGGCCGCGCCATCCGTCGAGGATGCCGTAGCATTCGAATTCGATCTTGGTCTTGCGCTTGATCGCTTCGTCGGTGGCGGTCTTGACGACCCACTTGACTGCGGGATTGAGGCCGGCGCAGTCGCCGCCCCCGGTGAGGATGCCGATTCTTTTTTTGATCATTCTAATGTCTCCAGAAAAAGACATGGTTTGGTTAGACGATTTCGCGATCGTGGGCGATCTTGAGCGCGTCCTATCGCGCGCCTTGTGGCGGCTTTTAGCCGGACCTCGCGCCCCGTCCATTAAAAAGGGGACGCAACCGCGTTTTAAACCTAGAGAAGCTATAATGATCGACAGTCAAATTCAACATCTGAAGTGGGGAATCCCCTTTTTTGAAGGGACCGATTCTCACGGTAAAGAGACGATTTTTCCCATGATCAGACCGCCCTGGAGGGTGCGATGAAGATTTTTGCCATCTCCGATCCCCATCTCTCCTTTGGCACGGAGGACAAGTCGATGGATGTTTTCGGCCCCGAGTGGAGTGGCCACCCCGGGCCGATGGCCGAAAAGTGGCGCGATCTCGTCTCGGCCGACGATCTCGTGCTCCTTGCCGGGGATATTTCGTGGGCCAAGCGCGTCGAAAACGCCCTGCCCGATCTCGACTTCATCGCCTCCCTGCCCGGCCGGAAGGTGATGATCCGGGGCAATCACGATTACTGGTGGGCGTCGCGGTCGAAGGTGCGCGCCCTTCTGCCCGAGGGGCTTTTCATCGTACAGAACGACGCTCTCCTTCTCGACGGGGTCGCCCTGGGGGGGAGCCGCCTCTGGGACGATCCCGAGATCGATCTGGGCCCGATCGCGCAGCGTCCCTCCGAGAGGGCGTGCGATGTGGCCACGGCCGTCCCAAGGCCGCCGGCGGAAAGTGAAAAGATCTTTTCGCGCGAACTCAATCGCCTCCGCCTCTCCCTGTCCGAGCTCGACCGAGCAGCCGACCTCAAAGTGGCCATGGTCCACTATCCGCCCACCAGTCCCGCCCTCGAAGACAGGCGCGCCACGGCGGTGATCGAGGAGTCTGGCGTCGACCACTGCGTTTTCGGCCACCTCCACCAGATTCTGCCCCGGTCACAAAATCCGCTTTTCGGGCGGCGCAACACAACGACCTACTCCCTCACGTCGTGCGACTATCTCGAGTTCGCCCCCCTGCTCATCGCCGAGGTTTAATAGAATAGCCCGAATCCCGGGCGGCGAGACATGAGGACTGTCAGGGCAGGACGTGGTCGAGCTGGTCGCGGATCTTGTTCCAGTGGGTGCCTTCCCAGAAGAGCTGCTTGCAGCGCGCGCACCGGAAGAACGCGTCGAGCCACTTGAAGGTGCGCGGCGGGGCCTCGTGGCGCACCGATTCCTTGGGCACGGCCTCGAGACGGCCGCCGCACTTCATGCAGCGCGGCACGGAGCGCGTCAGACCGAAGGTGGCGAAGACGAGCCGGAGCTGCCCGTCGACGCCGAGGGGATGGGGGATGAAGAGGGAGGGGACGGCGCCCGAGGCGATGGGGGAGCGCTTCATGATTCCCGAGTCCTGGGTGAGCAGGATGCGCCCCTCGTCGGCGGCGAGGCGGACCAGGTCTCCGTCGTCGACGCCGTAGCGCCACCAGGCGTCGAATCCCGCCGCCCGCAGCCAGCGGGCGAGCCCCTTGAGCATGGCGTCGCAGGCGAAGGTCGGTTCCGCACTCTTCATGGTGCACCATTCTATCCTGTGCCACCCGTGGGAGGCCGAGAAAAAGGTGACCTTGCATCGCCGCACGCTTTCGGGCATATTCGGGTGGGAAGTGTTTTTTTGACTCATCGATCAATTATTGCCCGAGCGGAGGAATCTCGATGGTCAGCCGCGACCGAATCGTTTCGGCTCTCGATGCCTATCTCGACGTGGACGCCTTCAGGGACTACGCCCCCATCGGTCTGCAGGTCGAGGGTGCGGCGCGGGTCAAGGCGGTCACCCTCGGTGTGAGCGCCAACCTGGCCCTCTTCGAGGAGGCCGTCGCCGCCGGCTCCCAGATGGTGATCGTCCATCACGGCATGTTCTGGAAGAACGATTCGCGCGTGCTCGAGGGCCCGCTCCGGGAGCGGGTCCGGTTTTTGCTCGACCACGACCTGACCCTCCTCGGCTACCACCTGCCCCTCGACGCCCACCCCACGGTGGGGAACAACGCACGGCTCATCAGGCAGGTGGGCGCCGTGCGCACCAAGCCGTGGGGCGTCTACGACGGGACCACGGTGGGGCAGATCGGGACGTTCAAGAGGGCCGCCTCCCTGAGCACGATCGTGAAGAAGCTGTCCACTCTCACACCCGATCGGCCGATGGTGCTCGACCACGGCCCGGCGCGCGTCAAGCGGTTCGGTGTGGTGAGCGGCGGCGGGGGCTCCGTTTTCGTCCAGGCCGTCGACGAAAAGCTCGACCTCTACATTACGGGCGAACCCTACGAACCCGCCCAGGCGCTCTGCCGCGAGGCGGGGATCAATTTTGTCGCCCTCGGCCATCACAACAGCGAGAAGGTGGGCGTCATCGCCCTCGCCGCATGGCTGAGAAAGAAGTTCAAGATCAAGGCCGCCTTCGTGGATATCGCCAATCCGGCCTGATCCGTAAGGAGAATGAATCATGAGATCGGCCCGAGCGACGAGTATCGTTGTGTTTGCCCTCTTTGTCTTGTTCTGCATGCCCGCGCCGGCCGTTGGCGAAGACCTTTCTCCCGAAGCCGCCCGCGTCGAGGCGTGGTGGCTCGCGTCGGTCTTCCGCTTCGACGAGGCCAAGACGGTTCTCGCCTCGATCGAAGGGATCGACAAGGAGGAACTCGAGCTGCTCGACAAGCTCGACACCTTTGCCATGAGCCTCTTCGATCTTCTCGTGACGCGCGGCAAGGGGGCGACCTTCAAGACCAAGGGAGGCGGCGTGGTCAAGGGAAAGCCTGTCGAGTTCAAGGAGACGAACACCTTTGTTCTCCACAACAAGAAGACCCTCCCCCTGGCGCAGTTGAGCTGGGAGTCGGTGGCGATCCTCGCGAAGAGCGCCGCCAAGCGGAAAGGTCCCGAGGTCGACGCCCTCTGCGCCGTCGCCTATGTCCTCGGCGGCGTGCCGGCCAAGTCGAAGGGCGCGCTCCGCAAGGCGAGCGGCCCCCTGGCCGACACTGCAAAAAAACTGGTCGATTCCCTCGCCGAGATGGAGGACGAATTCGCCGCCCGCGGCCTCGCCGGGATGGTGCTCGCCGGAGACGTGAATACCTTCCGTCCCGCCGTGGAGAAGCTCGCCGCCGACTACGCCGGCACCGACGTCTACGAGAGGCTCAAGGACGAAATGGGCGAAGCGCTGATCCCCCTTCTCAGGGAAGAAGGCAAGATCGGCGCGGGGCTCAATGGCCTCGAGGTCCAGGATCTCGGCAACAACAGGCGCCGCCTGGTTTACGGTTTCGTCTCCGCCGAGGAGTGCGCCGACTGGGAACTCCTCAGCTTCGAGGAAGCGACAGTCGATCTCAACTCGTCGCTGCGGTCGTTCCTCATCGGCCAGGCCAACCACTTCGCGGAGGAAGCGGCCGTCGACCCGATGGACGTGGAGCAGAAAGCCGCCATCGAGGACGACACGATCGTCCTCCATCCGGGATCGGCAATCCGCCACTGCCTGAAATTCCGGGGCAATCTCAAGGTGACCTATGAGGTGAACAAGGGCTACGACGGCATGCCTTTTCCCTACCTCATCGCCCACGGCCACGAGGACCATTACATGTTCTCCTTTTTCTTCCACCTCTACGTGGGGCAGAAGGGGGGGATCGTGCTCGAGCCGCAGATCGAGAGTAAGAGTAGCTGGCCCCTCTCCGGGCCGACCATGGATTTGACCTTCACCTACAAGAAGTCGAGGCAGGGAACGGAAGCGTCCCTCGAGTACGAGGACGAGGATTGCGGCAAGGTCAGCGCCGACGAGAACGACGGCGGCTATCTGATTCTCGGCGCGATTGCGGCGGGCGACGCGTCGATCAGCAGGGTGCTCATCGAGGGCGAGATCGAACCGGAGTCGCTCGCCAACCTCGCCGAGACGAGAATCTTGAGCGAGATCAAACGCCTCTTGCCCTGAGTCGGACGGCGACCATGTCCGACTTCGATCAAATCTACAGAAAGACAAAATCCTTCTTCGGCGACGAGCCCGAACCGCTCCTCGTGCGATTCTGTGATCGAATCAAACTCCCGGGACCGGTGCTCGATCTCGGCGCCGGGCAGGGGCGAAACGTACGAGGCCATTCTGGCCCTCGGACTGATCCAGGTGCTGACGCGCGAGGCGATCGCCCTTCTCGAAGGCAGGGTCACGGAGTGGCTCCGGCCGGGCGGGCTTCTCCTGGTGACGGCCTTCACCACCGACGATCCTTCCTTTGCGCGCCTGTCGGCCGCGGGGCAGAGGGTGGGCAAAACGTCGGTGGTCGACGAGGAGGGATCGGTGAGGACCTTTCTCGAACCGGGCGAGCTTCCACAGCTCTTCGCCAGTCTCGAAAATATTCACTTCCGGGAAGGGGTCGGCCCCGAACACCGCCACGGCGACGGCCCGCTCCAGCACCACGCCCTGGCCGAGGCGGTCTTTTCACTCGATCTCAAGAGCTTTCAGCCCGGATAGATCATCATCATGCCCTCGCCCACCTCGAGGGTGCATCCCTTCTCGACGACGGTGGTGGCGCTGAATTCGGGGACCACGGCCGGTCCCTCGATCACGTCGCCGGGACGGAGCGAGTCGCGTGGATAGAGCGCCCAGGAGCGCGTGCCGAATCCCTCGATCGGCCGGAGCCGGCCCGAGGGCTTCGGCTTCTTGGCGCGACGGGCTCGAGGGAGCTTGGCCGTAAAAATCGCGGCGCCGAAATCGCCCCGCCGGCGCACGAAACGGGTGCGGGCGGTGACCGCTTCGACGCGGCCCGTCTCGTCGCAGTGTCCATACTGGTCGAGGTGCGCCTCATGAAATCGTTTGACCAGCGTGCGGCCATTGTCGAAGGGCAGGGTGAGCTGGAAGGATTGTCCCTCGTAGCGGAGATCGATCTCCTTGATGCGCTTGATCCTGCCCGATGCCTTCCGCTCCCGGCGCCAGTCCGCCTCGAGACGATCGAAAAGAACCTTGAGCCGTTCCACGAATCGCCCTTCGAGAAGAAGGGGAAAACCGCGCGACCGTTCTTCGCTGAGCTCGGCGCCGGCGATCCCCGCCGCCGAGAGGACGCCCGGATCGGAAGGCACGATCACCGAGGTTAGGCCCATGCCGCGCATGAGGCGGCATGCGTGCAGCCCGCCCGCGCCGCCGAAGGAAAGGAGCGGAAAGTCGCGCGGATCGCGCCCCCGGCCGAGGGTGATGACGCGGATCGCTTTTTCGATGACGGCGTCGGCCACGTCGAGAATCCCCTCGCAGAGCGCCGCCGGCGAGACCTTGAGCTTGCGTGCCAGAGGAAGGAGCGCGCGGGCCGATCGGCGCGCGTCGACCTGGAATCCGCCGCCGAGCAGCCCCCCGCCGTCGAGGCGGCCGAGCGCGATGTGGGCGTCGGTCAGAGCGGGGAGGAGCGCCTTGCCGTAGCACGCCGGGCCGGGATCGGCCCCGGTGCTTTCCGGTCCGACGCGGAGCGCGCCGCCCCGGTCGATCCAGACCTTCGAGCCGCCGCCGGCGCCCACCGTGTGAATGTCGAGCGACGGGGCGAGCAGGGGCAGGCCGAGGATCGACGACTGGTGCCTGCGGAGCGGTTCGCCGTCGATGAGAGCCACGTCGGTCGAGGTGCCTCCCATGTCGAAGGTGATCGCCTTGCGCTGCGCGCCGGCCCCTTTCAGCAGCGCGTCGGCCCCGGCCACGCCGCCCGCGGGACCGGAGAGGATGGTGGCCACGGGACGCTCCGCCGTTTCGGCGGGCGGCGCCACGCCCCCCGTGGAGCACATGACCAGAATCTCCGCCCCCGGAAAGGCGCGGCTCAGTTTTTTCAGGTACCCGTCCATCACCGGTTTGAGGGAGGCATTGATCACGGTGGTGGTCGTGCGTTCGTACTCGCGGAATTCGGGCGCCACGCGGCTCGAGATCGACACGGCCAGCCCGGCGCGGCGCAGGGCTCTGCCGATCCTCTCCTCCGGCCCGGGCCGCAGAAAGGAGTAGAGCAGACAGACCGCCGCGGCGCGCGCGCCCGACCGCTGCGCGCGCTTCACCACGGCGTCGACCTCCTCGCCGGAGAGGGCGATCTCCTCCTTGCCCGTGTGCAGGGTCCGCTGCGCGACGCCGAACCGCAGGGCGCGCGCCACGGGCACCGCGGCCTTTTCGGCAGGGAGGCGGAAGAGGCCGAGCCGTTCCTGCCGTCCGATTTCGATCACGTCCTCGAATCCCTTGTTCGTGATCAGGCAGGCCTTGGCGATCTTGCCCTCGAGAAGGGCGTTGGTCGAAACCGTGGTGCCGTGAATGATCACGAGGCGGCCCGCGTGCGCGGCGATGAGATCGGCACCGTCCCGGGTGCGCCCGGCGTGGGGGCTCAGGCTTTCGAGGTAATCGACGACTCCCTCTCTGATCACGGCCACGGGATCGGCCGGCCGGGAGGGGCGCTTGTCCACACGAAGAGCCGTCCCGTTGACGAAGATAAAATCGGTGAATGTGCCGCCCGTATCGATGCCGGCGATGATCGGTGGTTGTTTCATGGATCGCCTACAGCCTCTTCGAAAGATTCTGAAGATCGACTAGCCGTAACACAATCGATCCCGAATATCCATGGGGAACTCCGTTGATCGCGCGCGGCTGACGGCTCATAATGCTTTCATGGTCACCGAAACTCTCGACACACTTCTGAGGCCGGCTCTTCTTATGGCCGCCGTCGATCTGCCCCTGCTGGCCGGGTGGATCATCGGCTCCTATCTCATTGGCGGAATCCCCTTCGGACTCCTCTTCGGATTCGCCAGGGGTGTGGACATCAGGCAGCGCGGCTCGGGCAACATCGGCGCAACCAATACGATCCGCATTCTGGGCAAACCGATCGGCATCACCGCCTTTGTTCTCGACTTCGGCAAGGGATTGGGACCGGCCCTCCTGGCGCTCCACGGCGCCTTGTCGATCCGCCCGGGTGAGATCTCTCCCCAGGTGCTCGCCCTCTGCTGCGGCGCTGCGGCGGTCGTCGGACATTGCTATCCCATCTACTTGCGTCTCAGGGGAGGGAAGGGGGTGGCCACCACGGCGGGAGTGGTGCTCGCGCTCCGCTGGGACGCCGCGCTGATCTCCTTTGCCGTTTTCTTTCTGGTCAGGAAGGCGACGCGCTACGTGTCGCTCTCATCGATGGCTCTCGGTCTCGCCTTTCCCCTCGCCATCATCGCCCTCCATCCAGGCCGCGCCTTCGACGATTTTTTTGCCATCACCATGGGTGGCATCGTGGTCGCCCTTCTGATCGTGTGGCGCCACAGATCGAACATCGGCCGGATTGCGAAGGGCGAGGAGAGCAAGGTGGGCGAGCCCGATCCGGAACGCGTGAGGTGACGACATGACAGGCACGAGGCGGAAGGTGACGGTTCTGGGCGACGGCGGATGGGGGACGGCGCTGGCCATGGTGCTCGCCGAGGCGGGCGCCGACGTCACGGTGTGGGGGCCCTTTCCCGATTACATCGCCCTCATGCGCGACGAGCGGCGCAATCCCAAGTTTCTTCCGGGCATTACGCTTCCCGATTCGATCGCGCTCACCGACGATCTCGCCGAGGCGGGCCGGGCCGACATGATCTTTTCCGTGATTCCGTCGCAGTACCTGCGTGCGGTGATGAGCCTCTTTCGCGCCGTCTACGTTCCGGGCACGCCGGTGGTGACCGCCACGAAGGGGATCGAGGTCGACACGCTCGAAACGGCGGTCCAGATCATCTGCGACGTTCTCGATCCTTCCGACAAGGGCTGCTCGACCAAGGACAAGAACGCATCGTCGGGCCTCTCCATCGATGATATCGCCGTCGTCTCCGGCCCGAGCCACGCCGAGGAGGTGGCGCGCCGCATGCCGACCACCGTCGTCTCCGCCTCGACGAACAGCCGCCTGGCGTGCGCCGTTCAGGACACGCTCACCACGGAGCGGTTCCGCGTCTACACCAACAGCGATCCCGTCGGTGTCGAGCTGGCGGGGTGTATCAAGAACGTTCTCTCCATCGCGGGCGGCATGGTCGACGGCCTCGGTTTTGGCGACAACACCAAGGCGGCGCTCCTCTCGCGCGGCATCGCCGAGATGGGGCGCCTCGGTGAAGCGATGGGCGGGGAGAGGGCGACCTTCTTCGGGCTCGCCGGGATCGGCGACCTCGTCGTGTCGTGCACGTCGCGCCACGGCCGCAACCGCGCCGTGGGCGAAAAGATCGGCCAGGGCCGCACCCTCGACGAGATCGTGGCCGAGATGGACATGGTCGCCGAGGGCGTCAAGACGACCAAGGCGATCCGCGCGCTCATGGAGGAGCACAACGTGGAGATGCCGATCTGCGCCGAGGTCTACAACGTTCTCTACGAGGCGAAGCCTCCCGAGGCGGCGCTCCGCGACCTGATGACGCGCCGCCTCAAGGACGAGGTCGAATGGTAGACCGACTAGTGGAATCCCCTAACCAATCGATGGATTCAGATAATTATATTGGGTCCTATGTGGAAATCGCTTGAACGCCTAGCGCTTCGGCTTAAGATGAGATCTTCTTAGATTTCCTTCCCATTTGGGACCGGTCGGCTTGTACCGTCACGCGGGAGCACCCACCCGCGGGGTGGGCACACACCCGCGGAAGCAAGCCTCTTCTTTGATTCGATGCGCCGCAGAGCCCACTGCGACGGGATTTCCGGAAGGTTGCTGAAATGAGATCATTCATTGCGTTGGAGAAGAAGAGAGTCCTTCTTCTCAGCACCCTTTTTCTGTTGACTGCGGCCCTCGTCGCTTCGGCCCGACCCCAGGGCCGGCCACCGAGCGATATGGTGCTCATCAAGGGAGCGCGCATCATCACCATGGCGGGAGACGACATCGCCGCCGGTGATCTGCTGATCCGCAAGGGAAAGATCGCCGCTGTTGCGAGCCGGCTCCGCGCGCCGCGCGGCGTCCCGGTGATCGACGCGACGGGCAAGGTCATCGCTCCCGGATTCATCGACGCACACAGCGCGCTGCTCGTCAATCCGGGCGGATCGTCGGGCGGCCGCGCCGAGAGCAGTGTGCTCGACGGCGTTGACCCCTTCGCGAAGCACGACCTCGTGTCTGCCCTGTCGCAGGGCGTGACGGCGGTTCACCTTCTGCCCGCCGCGTCGAGCGGGATTTCAGGGCGGGGAGCACTGGTGCGCCTTATCCCCGAGACGGCCCTCGATGCGATGGTGCTCGAATCTGACACGGCCCTCAAAGCGTCGATCGGCCGCGGCTCGTACGGGCGGCCCATCGCGCGCCTCGGCGAAATCAAGAACCTGCGCGCCGCCTTCAAGAGGGCGCTCGATTACAAGGAAGCCCTCGAAACCTACGACGAGGAGCTCGAGGAGTACGTGAAGAAACTCGAGGAGCGCGCCGCCGAGGAAAAGAAGAAGGAAGAGAAAGACAAGAAAAACGGTGCCGCCCACACGGCCCCCAAAGACAAGGCTAAATCGCCGGCCAAGAAGGACGATAAGAAGGACGACAAGAAAAAGGACGAAGAGCTCAAGAAACCCAAGAAGCCCGGCTTCAATGCGGCCGGCGCCGAGCTCATCAAGGCGCTCGACGGCGAGATCCCCCTCTTTGTCGAGGTGCACCGCGCCGCCGACATCGTCAACCTTCTCGAGGTGGTCAAAGAGTATCCCGTGAAACTCGTGCTCCTCGGCTGCACCGAGGGATACCTCGTGGCCGATGAGATCGCCGCGGCCGATGCCGCGGTGATCGCCGGGCCCGTGGTGCGCCAGAGGCTCCTGGAAAACAGCGAGTTCAGAAACCACAAACCGGGCTGCGCGGCGGCGCTCGCCCGCGCGGGCGTCGACATTGCGCTCGCCAGTTCGGGACGGCAGGCGCTCGAAACGCGCCACCTCGGCCTCAACGCCGCCCTGGCCGTGGCCCACGGCGTCGACGCGCGCACGGCGCTCGGTGCCATCACAATCGACGCGGCCCGCATACTGGGTGTGGCCGACCGGATCGGATCGATCGACAAGGGCAAGGATGCCGATCTGGTGATTTTCGACAGCGACCCCCTCTCCTCGTCCGCTACGGTGGAGAGGGTTTTCATCGCTGGCAAGGAAGTTTACAGCCTTGGCCGGTGATGGCCTTTGGAGGATCGATGAGAATCGAGATGAGACGAAAAAGAGCCCCCCTGCTCGCTCTTCTGTTCTGTGCCCTCTTTGGCCTCAGCGCGGCGTTCAGTGCGTCTGACGCCCGATGCGCGCCTGAGGCGAGCGGGCCTGTCGCTCCGTCGGCGGGTGCCCTCGCCCTCCGCGGCGCCAAGGTTTTTACGGGCACCGGTGCGGTCCACCACAATGGGGTCATCCTGATACGCAACGGCAAGATCGAGGCTGTTGGCGCCGACCTGAACATTCCGGCCGGTTATACGGTCAGGGATTTTGGAAGCGCCACGATCGCTCCCGGCCTGGTCGATCCCGACACCGCCCTCGGCGCGCGGGGATCGATGGCCGAACCGGTCACGGCGATCCAGCCCGATGTGTCGGCCGAGGATGTGTTCGATCGTTTTCACGACGATTTCGAGCGCGCCCTCGCCGCGGGGATCACCACGGTCCTGATCACCCCGTCGGGCGAAAACGTGGTGGGCGGCACGGCGGCGGCGGTCAAGACGGCGGGCGACACCCTGGGAGAACGCATCGTGCGAACGAGCGGCCCCCTCGTCCTTTCCGTCGGACCGGCGGTTCAGAAGCGCGATCGCCTGCCCACGTCGCGGATCGGCGCCGTCGATCTCCTCGAGCAGACCCTCGAGGGCGCTAACGCCGGCACCGAGGGCTCGCAGCGGCTCCGGGCGTTTGCGCGGGGCAAGCTCGACGGGTTCTTCCGCGCCGATCGCCGCATCGATGTCGAAACGGCGATCAGCCTCCAGAAGAAGTACGGGCTGAGACTCACCCTCGTCGGCGTGGGCGACGGATGGCGCATGATCGACCGGCTCGAGGCGGCCGGGCTGCCGCTCATCGTCGGCGGATACAGCTTCAACACTGAGGACAAGTTCCTCAAGGTCCCCGCGCGCGCCGCCAAAGCGGGATTGAAGATCGCCTTCACCGCCGGCGCGCCCTATGCGAATCCCGCCGCCCTGCGCACCACGGCGGCTCTCGCCGTGCGCCACGGCCTCGACAGGCAGACGGCGCTCAAGGCGATCACCGGCCACCCGGCCGAGATCACGGGGATCGCCCACCGCGTCGGCTCCCTCCTTCCGGGCAAGGATGCGGACCTCGTGGTTTTCTCCGGCGATCCCCTCGATCTCTCGTCGCGCCTTTTGTCCGTTTACGTCAACGGCGCCCTGGTCTACGCACGCTGTGAAAACGATCAACACACGGAAAGGGAGGTTTGCCGCTAATGAGACCTTTCAAGCCGATACTCTACTTCTTCATCGCCGGTCTCACCCTTCTTGTTGCGGCCGACCGACTGAACGCCGCAGACAACGACGACGGCCTCCTCGTCGTCCGGGCCGCCAAGATCTACACGGGCGACGGCACCGTTCTCGACAAGGGCGTGCTCGTGATCAAGGACGGCAAGATCATCCAGGCCGGCAGCGGTGCGATCGACGCGCCCGAGTCGGCCCGTTCGATCTCGTCCAAGGCGGGGATCGTCACTCCCGGCCTGATCGACGCGTCGTCCCTCGCCGGCCTGATCGACAAGAATTCGTGGACCGAGCACTCGAGCGAGATCGTTCCCCATCTCAGCGTTCTCGACGCCGTCGATCTGAGGTCGCGCGATTTCGAGCGCCTCCTGCGCCAGGGGGTGACCACCGTTTTCGTCACTCCCGGATCGGGAAGCGTGATCGGCTGCCGCGGGTGCGTGCTCAAGACCGCCGGCCCCATCGACGAGCGCGTCGTCGTCGAAAAGGGCGCCGTCAAGGCGACGCTCGGCCGGGACGGCTATTCGAGGGGCGCCTACAACCGGCGGCCCTACGGCTCGGAGGTCTCCTTCATGACCCGCCGTCCCACCACCCGCATGGGTGTGACCGCCGTCTTTCAGGATGCCCTGTACTCGGCTTCGGCAGGCGAGAAAGCGTCCGATCCGGCCTCGGCGATTCTGGCCGATGTGCTCGCCGGAAAGATCCCCTTCAGGGTCCAGGCGCGCAAGGATAACGACATCATTTCGGCCATCAGGCTCTGCAACGAGTTCGGCATCGATTTCGTGCTCGAAGAGGCGATCGAAGCCCACCGCTGCATTCCCGAGCTCAAGGCGCGCGGCGTGCCGGTCGTCTTCGGCCCCGTCTACGCCTACCCTGTCGGCTACCGGGCGCGCACGGGCGAGGCCGATCGGAGCTGCCTCAACACGGTCGGCCTCCTTCAGGAAGCGGGGCTGCGCGTGGCGCTCACCGCCAGCGATCAGTCGGGCGAGGGCGCTCTGCCCCATCAGGCCACCTTCGCCATGCGCGGCGGCCTTTCGCGCGCCGGCGCCATCGACGCCACCACGGCTGCGCCGGCCGAGATCCTCGGACTCGGCGACAGGATCGGAAAGCTCGAGGCCGGCTTCGACGCCGACCTGGTCGTGTGGAACGGCGAACCCTTCGCTCCCACATCCCATCCGATCATCGTCGTCGTCGGCGGCAGACCGGTGTACGTTTACGGCGTGACCCAGACCGAAATGAACGATCTCGGCAAGGAAGAGCCGGGTGAGAAATAAAAAAAGAGAGTTGTTCGCGGAGGATAAGACGTCCTCCCGGTTCTTAAAAAAGGACGGAGTTTTGATGATGCGTTTTTCCAAATTCTTTCTCGCCCTTCTGATCGCGGCCCTCGTGCCGGTCCTATCTGGGCAAGCGCAGGATCTGAGCAAGGCGCCCGGCGACAAGGTGGCGCTCAAAGCGGGACGGATCATCACGGTGATCGACGACGAGATCACCGACGGTGTGATCCTCATCGAAAACGGACGGATCACCGAGGTGGGTGGCAAGGACCTGGAGATTCCCTACGACTTCTGGGTCATCGACGCCTCGGACAAGGTCGTTTTTCCGGGGATGGTCGAGGCGCACACGAATGAAGGGATGAGCGGCTACATCAACAGGACCAACGAGAGCCTGCCCGTGGTGCCCTTCACCAGCGTTTTCGACGCCATCGATCCCTCGGTGCTCTATTTCGAGGACGCCCTGCGCGACGGAACGACCACCATCCTGATCTCCCAGGGGAACAACACGGTGATCGGCGGCATGACGCGCATCGTGCGGCCCATCGGCCGCACCGTGGCCGACATGACGGTCAAGGCCGATACGGGCCTCAAGATCTCCTTCACTCCCATGAACGGCCAGGACCGGCTGACCCAGATGGCTCTCTTTCGGGAGACCTTCCGGGAACTGGCCGAATACAAGCGGAACCTGGCCGAGTCGAAATACGAGAAGGATCTCGAGGAGAAGAAAGAGACTCTCAAGGTCTCGCCCGACGAGGCCGCCAAGAAGGGGATGGAGCTCCTCGACGAGGCCGATTTCGATTTCAAGCATCTCAATCTCGAACGGCTCGTCACCGGCCGGCTGCCCGCATTCGTCTCCTGCCGCGAGCCGATCGACGTACACAACGCGATCAAGATCGCCAAGGAGAACGGTTTTCTCGACCGGACGATCTTCGTGCTCGGCAACGAGTGCCACAAGGCGGTCGACGCGATCAAGGCGACGGGCCGCCCCGTGGTGCTCGAATCGCGCATGGTCTATCGCGAGGAAGATCCGCTCACCGGTGAGGAGACCGAGGTCTTCGTGCCCCTCGCCTTTTACGAGGCGCGGATTCCCTTTGCGATCACCTCGAATCAGCGCGACGCCTACGGCGCCCGCTATCTCTGGTACCAGGCCGCCCGCCTCATGCGAAACGGCATCCCGCGCACCGAGGCGCTCCGGGCGATCACCTTCACCGCCGCATCGATGATCGGCGTGGGCAACAGGCTCGGCGCGATCCTGCCGGGCTACGACGCCACCCTGCTCGTGTTGACCGGCGACCCGTTGGACGTGGGCACCTGGGTCGACAAGGTCCTCATCGAGGGCCAGGTCGTTTACGAACGGGAAAAGGACTATCGCCTCAAAGAGCTCCTCACTGGAAAGGCCGACGAGGACGAAGAAACGCCCGAGGACGAAGCGCCTGAAGACAAAGCGCCCGAAGAAAAGGCGCCCGCTGCCGAAGAGACCAAGCCCGCCGAGGGCACAGTGCCCGGCGCCGATAAGGAGTAGATGATGGTTATGCGTTTTCTCTTGCTTTGCGCCGCAATGATCGCGACCGCCGGCGTCTTCGCCGCGGACAGCGCCGCCGTGCCCGGCGCGAGCCAGCCGGGCTACGCCCTTGGCGGAGCACCTGCCGATACAGGACTTTTTGCCGTGCGCGCCCGCCTGATCTACACGCTCTCCGATCGCGAGGGGATTCCCGAAAAGATCGAGAACGGCGTGATTCTCATCGAGAACGGAAAGATCGTCGACGTGGGCGCCGAGCTTTCCATTCCGGCCGGTGTGCGGATCGTCGATTTCGCCGATTCCGTCATCATTCCGGGCCTCGTCGATGCCGGCTCCGAGACGGTCGCCTCCGTGGCGGGCCGCGAGACGGTTTCGGCCAAGTATCGCGCCATCGATGCCTTCGATCCCTATGCGAAAAACACCGCCCAGTTGCGCGGCGGCGTGACGACCGCCTACCTTTCGCCCGACGCGCGGAGGCTCGTTTCGGGCCGGGGCGCCGTTGTCAAGACTGCCGGGAAGGGCCTGCGCAGCCGGATTCTCGACGAAGGCAGCGATCTCTGCGTCAACACCTGCGAGAGCGCACTGAGACCCCCGGGACTTCAGGAATATCCCCTTCCCGCCTACTCGATGAACAAGATCGAGGCGGCCACCAAACAGAGGCCGACGACGCGCCTGGGAATGTTCCTCGAGCTGCGCGACGCATTCGGCCGCGCGATCGACTACGGCCGCAAGATGCGCGACGGGAAGATCACCGCCGAGACCTTCGACTACAATCTCGAGGTTCTTGCCGGGGCTCTCGCCGAGCAGCCTCCTCTCAGGATCCGCGCCCTGCGCGCCGTCGACATCGAGGGCGCCTGCAGCCTGGCCAAGGATCTCAAGCTCAGGGCCTACCTCACCGGCGGCCACGAGGCCCACAAGGCGGCGGCCCTTCTGGCCGCTTCCGGGATGGGCGTGGTGCTCGAGGTCCCCTTTCAGACCGACCGACCCCTCGACGACCGGGGCATCTGGCCCGGCGCCGTCGATCAACGCATCGAAACCGCTGCTATTCTCGCCGAAAGGGGCGTGCCCGTGGCGCTCACCGTTCCCGAGCTCGTCTCGCCCGCCGAGCTGCTCACCGGCGCGGCGTTTGCAGTCCGCGGCGGCCTCTGTCCGAGCACGGCTCTCCGTGCGATCACCCGCACGCCGGCCGAGATTCTCGGCGTCGACGACCGGGTGGGCGCCCTCGAGCCGGGCATGGACGCCGACTTCGTGGTGCTCAATGCCGAACCCTTCGGCGCGGGCGCTCAGGTCTGCCGGGTCTTCGTGGCGGGAGCGTCCGTGTTCGCCAACCCTGCAGGCGGAAACGCACTCGTCGTGCGGGCCGCAACGCTTCTCACCGCTGTCGGCGCGCCGATCGCGGGCGGCGAAGTGCTCATCGAAGGGGGCAAGATCAAGGCCGTGGGCCACACCGTGCCCCATCCCCCCGGCGCCCGCATCGTCGATGGGGGACCGGGTTCTGTGATCACTCCCGGCTTCATTGACAGTCACGGCCATCTCGGCCTCGAGGGCGACCGCACGACGCCCGGCCCCGACGTGGCTATTGCGCGCGCCGTGGTGACCGAACAGGACAATTTCCGCCCCGTGGCGCGCGCCGGCGTGACCACCGTGCTCATGGCGCCGGTCGGCGCGAGCAGTTCGGGTTCGCAAGTGGCTGCGATCAAGACGGCCGGCTGCGGCCGCGACGCGCTCGTCGTCGACGAGCTCGCCGCCCTCAAGTTCAGCTTCCGCGGCAAGGATCCCACCCTCGGCCTCTCGGCCTTGCAGAAACCGCTCAAGAAGGGCAAGGACTACGACGCCAAGTGGAAGAAGTACCACGACGATCTCAAGAAGTGGGAAGAGGAACAGGCCAAGAAGAAGAAGGAGGGCGGCGGAAAAGCCGACGCCGAAAAGGAGGTCAAAAAAGAGACCAAGGAAGTCGTCGTCGAGGAGAAGGAAGAGGAGTTCGATCCGATCTCGGGCACCTGGGATGGGACGCTCCAGGGCGGTCCCCTTCCGGAGCCGGCCGACATCACGCTCAAGCTCAAGCTCGAAGAGGACAAGACCACCATCAACGGTTCGGCCACGGCGCCCATGAGCCCCGACGAGGTCGGTGTGAGCGGTTCCCTGTCGGGCAAGAACGTGACCCTCACCGTCGACGCCGAAACGCCGATGGGCGCGCCGATTCTCGAGGCCACTCTCGACGCCGAGGACCACATGAAGGGCTCCTTCAAGGTGGGCGACGTCTTCGCCATCGATTTCGAGGCGGACCGGACCGAGCGCGAGGCGCCGGTCATCAAGGTCACCAAGAGCAGGAAGAAAAAGAAGACCGACGGCCGGCCCGAGGCGCCCAAGCTCGAGCCCTCGCTCGAACCCTATCGCAAGCTTTTCGCCGGCGAAATCCCGCTCCTCGTCGACGCGGCCGGCCACGGCGGGATCGCCGCGGTCATCAAGGTCGTCGTGGAAGAGTACAAGGTTCCTCTCGTGATTCTCAACGGCAATGACGCGTGGCGCGTCGCCGACAAGATCGTCGAGTCGAAGGCCGGCGTTGTGGCCGCCCTGCCCCTTCTCAGCCGGAGAGAGCACAAGACCAGCGCTGCCGCCATGCGGTCCTTTGTCAATGGGAATGGGGGCGGGAGTCAGCTCTACTGCCAGGCGGCCGATCTGGCCATGGCGGGGATCCCCGTTCTCTTTCAGAGTAATGCCGAAGATGGCGCCCGCAGCCTGCCCGACATGGCCGGTTTCGCCGTGCGCAACGGCATGGATTCCACGGCCGCACTCCGGGCGCTCACCATCAATCCGGCGCGCCTCTACCGCATCGACGACCGGGTCGGCAGCCTGCAGCCGGGCCGCGACGGCGATCTCGTTATCTTTTCAGGAAATCCCTTCGACGCAACGAGCCGAGTGCTCAGAGTTTTTGTTGCCGGAAAGGAGGTCGAGCCGTGAAAAGGCTGACCCTTACCACAATCGTAATTGTCCTCGCCGCTCTTCTTGCCCCCTGCGGCGTTGCCGGCGGCGTGCCCGATCAAGCTCCGGCGCCCGAGAAGGAAGTCCCTCTCGTGGCGGTGCGGTGCGGCAAGCTGCTCACCATGGACGCAGACAAGAGGGTGATCAACAACGGCGTGATCCTCGTCCGCGGTAGGCTCATCGAGGCGATCGGCCCGGCGAGCGACGTGAAGATCCCCAAGGGCTGCCCCGTGATCGACGGCAGCGACTACTGGGTGACGCCGGGCCTCGTCGATTTCCACAGCCACGTGGGCGGCGACCTGGGCGATCTCAATGACGGCGTCTATCTCACCAACCCCGATCTCCGCACGACGGAGACGCTCACGCCGAACAACGAGTATGTCAAGGATGCGCGCGCCGCGGGCGTCACCTCGCTCCTGCTGATTCCCGGTTCGGGAAACAACATGGCCGGTTTTGGCACGATCGTGAAGACGGCGGGCCGCACTGCCGAGGAGATCACCCTCAAGAATCCGGGGTGCATCAAGATCGCTCAGGCGGGGAACCCCGAGCGCTGGTGGTATCGCGTGGGCCGCTTCTTCATGTACTGGAATCTGCGGACCACCCTCGAGGAGCTCAGGGAGTACCATGATACGTGGTGCGCCTACGAGGAGGGGAAGATCAAGGAGAAACCCGCCGTCGACCGGATCAAGGAGCCCTTCCGCGATCTCTTCCGCCAGAAATACGTGGCCGTCATGCACACCCAGGGATACCAGCTCATGATGACGACGGTCACCCAGCTCTGGGACGCCCTCGGCATCAGGACGGTGATGGATCACTGCACCTTCGACGGGTACAAGACGGCGCCCCTCATGGCCGAGAGGAACGTTCCCATCGTGGCCGGGCCGCGCAACATCTGGTTCGATCGGCACGACCGGCGCGTCAACGGAGTCCCGGCCAAGTACGCCGAGGCGGGGGTGAAGATCCTCGCC
>Ga0180430_10000550_pt1 | contig 40444 bp, 38 predicted proteins | sample SS_ome_9_FD_132999 | JGI IMG/M metagenome (GOLD analysis project Ga0180430, IMG submission 132999) | Hypersaline lake sediment archaeal communities from the Salton Sea, California, USA - SS_1_S_2 metaG | ecosystem: Environmental > Aquatic > Non-marine Saline and Alkaline > Hypersaline >...
AGGTTTGGCGGAGTGATTCGGCAGAAACGGGAGGATCGGCAGGAGATGGCTTTGATGTCTATTGCTTTTCTGCATAATGTTTTCACTGTTAGAGTAGGAAGGAATTAATTTTGTCCCAATGCCGGAGTTTTCCCAAAAAATATCAAAAATATTTTTATTAAAAACTATCACATGTCAAATATATGATTCTGAAAAACATTATTAAAGGTGTTTCTCATCTCTTATCTTTTGAGTACTATGAATTTAAAAGGGAAAGACATCATTTCCATAAAGGATTTTTCAAAATCAGAACTTGATTTTATTCTGAAATATGCAAAAAAAATGGTTCCATTTGCACAAGGAAAGAATAACACATCATTATTACAGGGGAAAATCTTATCCTCATTGTTTTTTGAACCTAGTACACGAACACGACTAAGTTTTGAAAGTGCCATGAGCCGTTTAGATGGAAGAATCATCGGGTTCGCTGATCCAACAATCACCTCACAAAAAAAGGGGGAGACCCTTGCGGATACTATTAGAATGGCTGATGCATATAGTGATGTGATTGTACTAAGACATCCCCTTGAGGGTGCAGCTAGACTTGCAGCAGAATTCGCTAACGTACCAGTTCTTAACGCAGGTGATGGTGCTGGAAGGCATCCCACACAATGTCTTCTCGATCTTTTTACTATTCTTACAGAAAAAAAAAATATTGAAGGACAAAACATCGTTCTTCTTGGTGATTTAAAATATGGAAGAACTGTTCATTCTTTAGCATATGCATTGTCCTTGTATGGGGCAGATCTCACCTTTGTCTCACCTAAATCATTACAAATGCCAAAAGAAATGGTTGAGGAGTGTAAAAACCTTGGAGTAACGCCGGCATCGACGACTAAACTTGAAAAAGTTATCAACAAAGCAGATGTCATTTATGTAACTCGTATTCAAAAAGAACGATTTCCAGATCCAGAGGAATACAGTCGTGTTGTAGGTATCTATCAAATGAATGCATCGATGTTGACGAATGTTAAAAAAGATATGATAATCATGCACCCCTTACCTCGAGTCACCGAAATAGCACCAGATGTTGATATGACGTCTCATGCATTATATTTCAAACAAGCATTTAATGGAATCCCTGTTCGGATGGCTTTATTATCCCTTGTTACAGGAGTGATGTTATGAAAGAACTCAAAATTCCACTGATCAAAAATGGAACAGTGATTGATCATATTACTGCAGGTCATGCAATAAAAGTCTTACATATCCTTAATATCCCACAAGAAAACACATCAATTGTAAGTGTTGCCGTCAATGTGAAAAGTCGTATGGGAAAAAAAGATATCGTAAAGATTGAGAATAGGGAACTTGCAAGAAAAGAAGTCGATAAGATTGCTTTAATTGCTCCAAAAGCAACCATTAACATTATTAGAAACTACACACTCACCAAGAAACATAGAGTTGAACTTCCCAATGATCTCATTGGTATAGTACGCTGTTTAAACCCAACATGCATCTCAAATAATAGGGAGCCAGTTGAATCTCATTTTATCGTGGTCGATAAAGAAACCCCTCGCATTAAATGTCATTACTGTGAACGAGAACCAGATATTTCACAGATTGAGTTATCGAAGTTGTTCTAAGAGCTCTTTTGCTCTATCAAGCTTCACGACTCCTTCTTGAATCATCTGCTCAGCGATAGTATCTATTTCTGATTCATTTGCACCGGCCATCATCGCGATATTTTTCGCATGAAGCGACATATGTCCTTTTTGAATGCCAACGGTTGATAATGCATAGACTGCGGCAAAGTTTTGCGCGAGTCCAACTGCGGCAATGATCTCAGCAAGCTCTTGTGCAGTTGATATCTCTAGAATTTTTTTACATAATACTGCTTTAGGATGAATACTTCCCGCGCCACCGACAATACCAATGGCAAGTGGCAATTCTATTTCTCCAACAAGATTTCCATTTTCATCTTTCCAATAGCGAGTTAGCGAGGTATATTGCCCATTTCTTGCAGCATACGCATGAGCACCAGACTCAATCGCTCGAAAATCATTTCCAGTTGCAATAATCACTGCATCAATACCATTCATGATGCCCTTGTTATGAGTCGCTGCTCTATAAGGGTCAATTGAGGCAAGGGTATATGATTCTAAAAACTGGTCAACAATCTGATCGCCCCCCATCTTGTTTTTATCAAACACTGCTGTTGCTGTAACAAGCCGTTTATCAGCTAAATTTGAAAGAATTTTCAATCGAACATACCCACCTGTGATTTCTGCAAGAATAGGTGCCAAGGCTTCAACCATTGTATTTACAGCATTTGCACCCATGGCATCACGTACATCTACAAGCAGATGGGTCACAAGCATTTTTCCATTCGGGCCTTCTAAAATCCTTACTTCAAGGTCTTTTGCGCCACCGCCAAGGTTCACTAGGATTTTATCCTGAGCATTTGCGATAGCTAGGATTTTTTCTTTTTCATTGATGATATCCTCAGCAGCAGTAACGATATCATGTATTCCAAGAATCTGAATCTGACCAATCATGATAGGATCCGTTGATTTTACTGAAAAACCACCACGAATCCGCGCTATTTTTGCAGCATTACTTGCTGCAGCAACAACACTTGATTCCTCTGTAGCCATTGGTATAAGTACTTCTTTTCCATTAATTGTAAAATTTACCGCGATACCTAAAGGGATTTCAAAGTTACCGATAACATTTTCAATCATTCTGTCTGTTTTCTGGAGGTCAAGACTGCTTTTTAATATCTTGAGATCTTCTGCAGATAAATCTGCGAATTCTTGAACAAATTCCACGCGTTTTTCTACAGGTAATTTGTAAAATCCAGATATTTGTGATGTTTTCTTGTTTATATTGCTCATAATATACCCTCAATGAGAAATACCGGGAAAATACAATTCTAGCATTTATATTTACGTATGGATTCATCGTCTATTAACGAGGGTCAGTTTTTCTATTATAATACCTGCGTCATCATGAGGATACGTAGCTGCGAAAAAGGTACTTAAAAAGATATCGTATTGTGATGTTTAGAAGGAATTGGACTGGTAGTATTTTATGCATCCCATCCCCTCCTTATTAACCAGCCTTCCTTCTTTCTCTTTCCTTGTCGAATTTTTTTATGAAAAATATTCTCTATTTTTTACTGCTTGACCATGTGAAAATTGCATCATTTCTAGCGGGTTTAAAAGGCATTGTCCAACGGCAAGTAATGTATCATTTGAACGAACGATAAGACATTCATCATAGGGTCGAAGAGCAGGGTCAGCTTCTATGATAAATTTTGAAAAAACACTTTTTCCCTCTTTGACGAAAGGTGCTGCCTCATCATCTATTATCACACGTAAACTTGGAAAGGGTAGTGCTTTATGGAGTTGAAAAGCCCCTGCTTTTTTTAATGTAAAAAATCCATCTGATGCTCGAAAGGAAAGAACGTGGGAATTATCAACGAAAACATTTCTAATTTTCTGCGTCTTTTTTGATTTTACGAGTGTAATATTTCCATCGAATAATACTGTTGCTGCTTGCAGTCCAAATTGCATAGCTGCAATCGCTTTTATTTTTTGATGATCAAATGATGATTCCGTCTGAGTCATACTATTCTTTATTGATTGTACCGCTGTCTGAGTTCCCTTTAAGTATTTGATTTTTTTATTTTTGGTAAATGCAGAAAAAATTCTTTTTGTATACTCCAATGTATCCTGATCAAGGGTATTTGGAAAAACCGATTGGGCAAAAGGATACATCTCATATAAAGCAAGGGGTATTGGTCCAAGTGAGGAATCAATAATGATATCAATGTCATCTGATGATTCAAAAAGTGTTGAAATCGTTACATTTTTTGCATCTGCATAGCTTACTTCTTTTTCATCGATAATAAACAATGTATCCGCAGTAAGTGGATATCTTTCAAGTAATCGTTGATGAGTTCGGTATAGAATAGGTCGATGAATTGTTTGAGGTCCTGTATATGTAAGTGCTTTCTTCCTTCGAACAGGTTCAAATGTTTCTAACCATTGTTTCTGCGTATCATTACGCAGAATGTGTAATGCATCGGAAATATAGGGGTTTTCACTGCCTTTTTGTTCAACTAAATCCCAAAGAGTGCCATTGTCAAGAGCATTTCTAATTTTCTTGATTTCTTCCATGCATACATAAAGATTATGAAATGCAATCTGCCGTATCATTTCTTTTTGAGGTAATTTCTTAAGGTCTTGAGCTGTGAATTGAGAGCAAATCGGACAGCAGCACGGAAGTTCATATATGTCCTCAAGATGGAGGGTTCCCCATGAAAAAATCATTCGTTTTTCAAGTGCATACTTTATATATGCAGAGGAATCAAATAGATCACAACCTAGTGCTACGGCGAGGGGAAAAATTAATGGGTGTCCTGCACCAAAAAGATGTACCGGTATATGCATAGGTAAATGTTGTTTTGCAGCAAGAATTACACGTATGAGTTCGGGATATCGTTGTTGTTCCATAAGCGGGACCACTCCGCCAATTGGAAAAAGATCCGCCTGTAATTTTCCTAATTCTGCTGCACATTTAGCGCGTAAATCTGGATAGATAGACCCCTGGACTGGTAAGGCGATTCCCATATCTCCTTTTAATTTCATGCTTTCTTTTGCGCGAATAATCGTTGTTGAAACGCCTTCAGATGCTTCCTCTTTTGATTGGTCTGGTGTTCCAAAAATATCAAGAATCGTACCAATATCGGTACCAATATCTCGCTGAAAAGAGATGATTTCGTCAGGGCTAACGGTTACATCTCCATAGACATATGATTGAAATGTACCGGAATCTGTCATAATAGGTCCATCAAAATCAAGTAAATGATGCACTCCTTCTTCTAATGCAATAGAACGAAGATTGTTATCTTTTCGAATGATGTAAGAGTTAGTAATCACCATTTCAATGCCTAGTAACTCCTGCATTTCTTTCGGGGTGATTATCATTTTTTTTGGATGGATAACTGGAAGTAACGTTGGAGTACGGATTGTTCCATGATTAGTAGTAAATTTACCTAACCGTCCTGCTGCATCTCTTTTCCTTATTTCAAATCTCATGGATTTCTGCCTACCATTGTTTTTCATTTTGTATTTGATGATTGCGAGAATAGTTAAAAATAATCTTGGAAGTTGACCTGACTATTCAAATTAACCTCTTATGCTCCTATCTGAATTGGATTAAGAATTCTTTTCAATGTGGCAATAGCAGAGAGAGATGCAAGATAACTTGATCCAGGATTATTTGGATTTGGCATATTTTCAACCTCTCCACGTAATCGACCAAATCGCCCGTGAGCTAGGATTTTATGACTATTTCTTGTCGCAACTGGATCAACAACGATTTCAACAGATGTTTTATCAAACCCAATTCCTGCTAAAGAGAGATTTGCTGCAACATTGATATTTTTTGGAAATAATTCCACAGCTTCGCGAGCTGAACCTTTGAAAATAACTGTTCGTTTATCATACGTTTTATTTAATGCTTTTGGAGATTTGGTGGTAACAAGGGTGACAGTATCAATAACATCAATACAAGCTGAGAGAATCCCATCGATACCACAGACCGCTCCAGATGGAAGATAGATTTTACAATTGTTTTTTTTTGCAATCTGTTCTAACCGATGCCGAAAATTGTCATTTGCTAGACTGCCGATGCTCATAATAATCATGTCTTTTTTTTGTTTCAATATATTTTCAGCATGGATTTTTACGGCTTCTTGGGATGCTGCCTCGAAAACGATATCGGATTCTTTTATCAACTTTTCAATAGGGTGTATGGTTGCCTTCTTTACAGATTTCTCTAGATTTTGCTCTGCATTCACGTTAATGTCATGAATAAAAATCTCAGATATTTCTTGAAAATCATCTGCAGCGTTTGCAACATCAGTTCCAATTGCTCCACACCCAATTATACCAAGTTTCATAGGATAAGACCAAAACCTTAAATTATGATTATCTATAAAAAATCATTGCAATGGATGATATTGAACGGTTTCTTATGGAAGATCTAGGCTCTGTGGGAGATATTACTTCAAAAGCTCTTTTTACAGATGAATCTGGGGATGCTGAAATAATCGTAAAAGAATCTTGCGTTGTAGCAGGTATTACTGAATTGGAAGAGGTGTTTCATAGAACTGGTGCCAAAACAAAAATATTGGTTAGAGATGGAATAAAGGTGAAGAAAAATACATGCATCGCTAAAATCAGCGGATCAATGATTAGCATTCTTTCTGGGGAGCGTTTGACATTAAATATCCTTGGAAGAATGAGCGGTATTGCAACACAAACAAGACAAATTGTTGACCTTTGTAAAGAACTTAATCCAAAAATATCTATTGCAGCAACAAGAAAAACAACACCGGGTTTCCGAAAATATGAGAAAAAAGCTGTTGAAATTGGCGGTGGGGAATCACATCGATTTGGTCTATTTGATGCGGTGTTAATTAAAGATAATCATATACATAGAATTGGTTCTATTCAAACTGCGATATCAAGGATAACGGAGAACATCTCTAATAAAACAATTGAAGTTGAAGTAAAAAATGAACAGGATGCTCTCCTTGCTGCTCAAACGAAAGTCGACTGGATTATGCTTGATAACTTTCAAGCATTAGATGCAAAAAAAACCGCATTAAAAATAAGGGAAATTAATTCCTCGGTTTTCATAGAGGTGTCTGGTGGTATTACGCTGAATAATTGTCTAAGTTATGCTACGTTTGCTGATAGAATTTCTTTAGGTTTTTTAACACATACTATACAAAATATCGATTTTGCTTTAAACATGTACTAATCTATGGTACATCACAGAGTGATAAGGAAATATTTAAGAAGCACAATTACTTTACCCATATGAGTGGAAAATTGATTATCAAAATCACTTCTCATTATTGGTGTGATGGTATGGTGATGTAGATGAAAAAACTTGTAGAAGATGTAATGGCGAAAGAAAAAAATAAAAATCAAAATAATAAAAATCGGTCGACCGCACCAACAAACATTCAAGATAATACAGGATATTACCAAAAGCCTACTTATTCAAAAAATGCAACAAATGAGGAATTAGAAAAAGTATTAGCAAGTTTAACCACTACCATTAAGGTTGTGGGTTGTGGTGGTGCAGGAACCAATACGATTAGCAGATGCATGCAAGGAGGAATTTCACATACAGACCTCATTGCAATTAATACAGATGCACAGCACCTTCTTGGAACTGATGCGCAGTTTAAGGTCTTAATCGGAAGACATTTAACAAAAGGTTTAGGGGCTGGAAGTCTTCCTAAAATTGGGGAAGAAGCCGCTCGGGAAAGTGAACAGGATTTACGTGAATCAATTGGTCATGCAGATATGGTGTTTGTAACCTGTGGCCTTGGTGGTGGAACAGGAACTGGTTCAGCTCCAGTAGTTGCTCAACTTGCAAAAGAAACCGGTGCGTTAACTATTGGGGTAGTTACCTTGCCTTTTAGTGTGGAAGGATTAATCCGGATGGAAAATGCTGAAGCTGGATTAAAAAAACTCCGTGACATTTGCGATACCGTTATTGTTATCCCGAATGACAAACTACTTGATGTCGTTCCAAATCTTTCATTAAATTCAGCTTTTAAAGTAGCAGATGAAGTACTCATGCGCTCGATTAAGGGCATTACTGAGATGATTACAAAACCAGGTCTTGTGAATCTAGATTTTGCTGATTTGAAAACGGTCATGAGGCGTGGTGGTGTAGCAATGATTGGTCTTGGTGAAGCAGAAGGTGAAAATAAAGCTGTAAATGCAGTCGTTGAAGCATTGAATTCACCATTACTTGAAGTAGATATCTCTGATGCATCAGGTGCACTAGTAAATGTTACTGGTGGGGAAGATATGACCATTAGTGAAGCTGAACGTGTGGTTGAAGAAATCTATTCTCGAGTGGATCCCAATGCAAGGATTATATGGGGAACAACTGTTGATACGGCGATGAAGAAGAACATCCGTGCGATGTTGGTTATAACTGGTGTAAAATCAAAACAAATCTTAGGGCCATCAAGAAAAAACCTTGAGAATAGAGAATACGGTATAGATTTCGTTGCTTAAAAAAAACACAAGAAGAGCTTCAAGCACGTGTTCCCATTTTATAATTGCGGGGGGCACAGCTTCTTTTTTTCTTTTTTGCAAGTTTTTTTGAAGACAAAGCAATGAATCCTCCAAATTGTTTAAATATAACTAGTTATTTGACCTTGTGCTTATGTCGAGGTGAAAACCTGTGAAAAAGGCAACAGAACAAAAAGGTATCATTGAAAAAGCCTGGGGCTGGCAGCATGAATTAGAATCTCGTCAGAAACGGATTGGCCGAGGAAAATATGGACGGGTTCTTAAGATGGCTCGTAATCCTACCACTGAGGAATTTGAGAAAACCTCAAAGATAACTGGGTTAGGAATTCTCATTGTTGGTGGACTTGGATTTCTTATTTATCTACTTGCAACGCAAGTTGCACCATGGATTGGTGAATTACTAGGAATTATGTAGGATGGAATCACGGAATGGATGAACCACAAGAAAAACAGATACATACGAAGATTTTTTCCATAAAAACACAAGTTGGAAAAGAGATAAATGCAGCAGATTTGTTGCATCATCGTTTGCTGAAATCAAAGGTAGATGTTACATCCATTCTTGTCACACCAGAACTCCGTGGATATATTTTTGTAGAAGGATATGATCGTGAACGATTAAAAGATATCATTAAAACCATTTCATATGCACGAAATGTGCTTGAGGGCGATATTCCTATTAATCAGATTGAGCATTTCCTTGTTCCAACATCAGCAGTTGCAAAAATAGCTGAGGGTGATGTTGTTGAAATGATTGGTGGACCATTCCGTGGAGAAACGGCAAAGGTCACTCATATTGATGACACAAAAGAGGAAATCACCGTCGAATTATTTGAATCTGTTGTACCTATTCCGATTACGGTTCGTGGGGAACAGGTTCGCGTCATTAAACGGAAAGACGAAGATAAAAAGGAGGAATAAACACATATGGCAGAGGTAGTAGAAGCACTCGTAGATGGTGGCAAAGCATCTGCTGGACCACCCTTAGGGCCTGCACTTGGACCACTTGGCGTGAACATCATGGAGATAATCAATGCGATTAATGATAAAACTAAGGCGTTTAGTGGAATGAAAGTGCCGGTGAAAGTTATCGTTGATCAAAAAACAAAGAAATTTGATGTTGAGGTAGGAACCCCTCCCGCTGCATCATTGATTCTCAATGAACTTGGATTGGAAAAGGGATCTGGTGCACCATCAACACATAAGATCGGAAATCTAAGTATTGATCAAGCAATTAAAGTTGCACATATGAAACATGATAATCTCCTTGGTAAATCATTGAAAGAAAAAACAAAGGAGATTATTGGTACTTGTGTATCTCTAGGGGTGCGAGTGGAAGGAAAAAATCCTGACGAGATACAAAAACAAATTGATGAGGGTGTATTCGACGAAAAATTTACATCCTAAATTTTTTCTTTTTTAAATTCGTTTAAATCCCCTATGAAAAAATTGTTTTATGGACAGAATCATCCTATCTCGTCGATAGGAGAACGGAAGGGTTGTTCCCTCTCCCCATGTTTGTCGCTGTTCAACGGCATCTAACACGCTATCAATAGAGGTATCTGTTGCATCAACGGTAGTATATGCTAATCCTGCATAGCGGGGGTCATGGGCATCACTTCCTCCGGTTCCTCCAAGATTGAGCTGTTCAGCAAGCTCTCCTGTTTTTAGATTTGTTTTTAGTTGACTGCACCCATTAAAAACCTCAATAGCGGTTATTTTATTCTGAATTAGGGAAAGTTTTTCTGGTTTTATACCTGACATATTTCTATAGAGATGCGGAACAATAGGTATACCTCCATCATCATAAACAAGTTCAACGGTTTCTTGAACTGATAATTTACTGGGTATACTATTTGATACGTTTAATCCAAGAAGGTGCCCATCCTTTGTTGATATTTCAATTCCAGGGATTGCTATAAAATCTTTGGAATTTAAAGCCAAAACTTTCTGTCGGGCTTTGACGGTATTATGATCTGTGATGGCCATACCCTGCAACCCCTTTTTTTTAACTGATTTCATAATTTCTTTAGGGGAACCAAATGCGTCTTCAGAGTATTGAGAATGAATATGTAAATCAAGTTTCATCATAGGGTAGTGACATCCTTTATTTTTATGCTTGGAAAGTTGATTCTTTATTAGAATCTATCGTTTTTCATACATATATAATAGGTTATTTTTTCAATTTGTTATTATTGCGGTAATACTTTATATAGGGTAAAATAGAAAGGGGTTACTGTGGTGAGGTAGGAAACTATCCGAGTAAACTGTCCTGCCCTCTCTGTTGCCTCTTGTCTCGACCCCCAAAACCCTTTTTTTCCCCAAATGCCTACCTCCCTCCTCCCTCCTTATCAGCATTATTTTATGTTTTGTATATTTCATTCAAATAGTGAAAAAAAGATATTATTTTATATATGTAATTTGTTATAGGATATGAAAAGTGATGCATATAGGGATGGAAGTCTAGTGGTTATTTGCCAAAAGTGTGGGAAGTCATATCGAGAGATGTTTGATACTCTTGTATCTCTTGATTATGTTGAACCTGGGAAGGGGAAACCAAAACAATATCATCTTTGCATTGACTGCCGAAAAAATCTACTTGCTTGGTTTGAGAAACATCATGAAGTAGTCGTGGATGCATCATGTTGAAAAATGAGAGAAATATTGGAAGGAGATGCTTGCTATGTTAAAACCAATGTCAAATGAGGAAAAGGAATTCATTGAATATCTTGCACAAAAGGTGTTAACTGAAGGATATTGATACAATTCTTGGTACAATTCATTTTATCACCTTATTTCACCCTAAAAAGCAGATAATAATCCAAGAAGTTAATAAGGTAAGAATGGAGAATGAGGGGGAGTGGAAGGATGGTGAGGTGAGAGATGAATCTTTTAAAAAATGAATTTCCCTCATTCTCTATCTTAACAAAAATGTTGATTTATAAGTATTTAAATATTTCTATAGCATTATAAAAATATTATTCATGCGGGCGCCGGGATTTGAACCCGAGTTATAAGCTTGGCAAGCTTAAGTGATACCAGGCTACACCACACCCGCAGATACAATGAATATATACCTGCAATCAACCATCCCTTAAAAAGCATTACGATGCATATAGTTCTCCTTGACGATATTATTATTTGATATTAACCCTATGACTTTTACCAAAAAACTTGAACGATAAGAAGCATACCAAAAATGAGGATGATTACTCCAATAATTCTACCTAAAATATTCCCATTTATACGATTTGCAAAAAAAGATCCGATACATCCACCAAGTACTGCACCCATACCACCTATCATACCATATTCTAAGGCAATGCCACTCTCTAAGGCATGAAGAATTGTTCCCATTCCAGCAATAACCGCCATGATTAAAAGAGATGTACCAATAGCTTTATGGAGTTCATATTCATATATAAAAATGAGCACTAACGCGATTATTGCACCGATGCCTATTCCCAGGAATCCACTCAATATGCCAGCAAAAAAACCAAAAGTGAGCAAGAATACGTTTTTATGATTTACAAGAAAAGTAAAACGAAATCGTTTATGAATCAACTCAATATTTTTTTGAATCCCATTGATAGTAAAATTCAATCCTATTATTAAGAGAATGAAGGCAATGATAAGTGATAGCTGTGTTTCAGAGGTGGATGTTGTTGCACTACTTCCAATAAGCACTCCAAGGGCACCGGGTATACCAATGAGAGGTATGATTTGAAGGTCTACCTGTTTTTTCAGAAGATAGAGTGCACCTGCACTAACTCCAATGAGAGTGTCAATAAAAAGACTCGTGCTAATTGCTTCATATATTGGTACATTATACACAAGTGTAAGTAAGGGGATAATGATGGGGCTTGCAGTACCAGATGCAAGACTGACTGATACACCAGATCCAATCCCTGCTATGAAAGGAAGTACATAATAGAGAAGTAGGGACAGAATCATTTGTTATCACTTTTTTTTGAATTAAGTGGATACTATTTATGGGTAATGGTAAATGATTGTTAATAAAATAACATTTTTCCTGAGAAATAGAGCAGAGTAGTAAGCGTGGTAGAGATAATAACTCCAATAAGAATCATAATAAATGATTTTTTTATTGGAAGATCAAAAAGATATGCAATAAGTGAACCTAATCCTGCTCCGGTAAACGGGAGGGGAACGGCAACAAATATGACTAAGGATATTGTCTCATATTTTCTGATTTTACTGTCCGCTCGTTTTCGAACAAGAGGAAATCCCCAATCCATAGCTTTTTTCCATTTGGGGAACCGACGGAAATATTGTTCTACTTTTTGAAAAAAAAGGAGTATGAATGGTACAAGGATGATGTTGCCAGTAATAGCAATGGGAAATGCTTGCCACCATATCCAACCGCATTCATGAATAGCATAAAGGGGGACAACATATCGAGATTCAATTCCAGGGATCATGGAGAGCATGAAAATTTGTAGCCACTCAGGAAGGATGTTAAACATAATTTGGTCCCCTGTTCAGTCAAAGTCATATTTATATTCACTAATTAAGATATTATATTATTACTCATGCTTTAATAATTATCCCTGAGAAATTTTAGCAATTAGGGTTTTTAAAATAAGAACTGTAAAAAATAACATCAAAAGACTTATAAATATTAAAAAAGTTAAATAATATTAGATATAATGAAAAAGAGTATTGTTTTGTTTCTTTCTTTAATACTACTTATCCAATTTTTTATGTCATCTTCCTATGCAATAGTGCTCCAAAAACAAGAGACGCCAATAAGTTCAGCTATGAAAATATCACGAAATACAATTGCTAATCTATTAATGCCAATATCTGACATTACAAGTAGTGATATTCCAATCGATCCATTTTCTCCTTCTGATGTAACTCTAGCCGATGATAGGTTTCATGATTCAGATATATCTCATTATACAGAGTGGTGGTATTTTGATGCAACATTTACCAATAATTATTCACTACAGTTCAGTATTCATGTATACAATGTTTTGGGCGTCGGAATGGCAACGATTAACACAAATCTGTATAGGGCGGGAGAACTACTTGAAACATCAAGAGATGTTTTCTTTTTATCAGATCTAATTCTCTCAAAGACCATGCCATATATTAGCCTTAATCATCAATATATAATCTGGGGAGATACAAAGGATGATGATCAAAAATTTGTATACCAGATTTCATATGAGACTGATAAGCTATCATTCCAATTAGAATTTACTAGCTTGAATCGTGGTTGGAAAGGTACAACCTCTGCAGGATCCTGGGCGGTTATGATCCCAAAAGCCAGGGTTACAGGAATGATTTCCTATAATGAGCAAATAATGGAAGTCAAAGGCGTTGGCTACCATGATCATAATTGGAATGTAACCGTATCCACTGGTTTGAACTATGGCTGGGCATGGGGAAGGACATATACAGCATCGACTAGTATTACATGGGCCTCGATCATGGAAACATGGTATCGAGATACTCCACTCATTGTTATAAACACAAATCAATCTTTATACCAAAATATTCCCCACCATCAGATAACAATGAAAGCAAAAGATTTCAGATTTACCAATGGAATTTTTATTCCATACTCTTTTTATCTAACTGCAAACACTCCAGATATATACTTAGCATTAAACATTTCTGTTCTTTCAATGGATTACACCACCATACTTGGAATTATAAATTACTGGAGGTATCATACATACACTGAAGGAGTTCTTACTATATTTGGAGAAACCCAGCAAATTAAAAACTATGATATCGCCGAGTTCATCTGTTTTAGGTTCTACTAATCAGTATTACGCACATCCATTCGCTTTAAGGGTTTACTTAGATGTCTTCGAGCACAGACTGGAACCTCGTAGTATCCTAGTTGTATCTCACGCTGTTTTTTTATTTGAAGAGGTTTCTCTGATGTAGTTTTACATTTTTTACAAATAAAACCTTGACCAAGCCCTTTTGATTTCATATGTTTTTGACAAAGAGGGCATCTTGGGTTTTCTAACTTTTCATAGGTTTCTACTAATTCTAGGACTTGCAATTTCTCAAGATTGATAGTTACTGGAACCTGACGAACACCACCAAATACTCGAATTCTATCTCCACAATTCAATGCACGAATCAAAGATCGGAACTCTTTTGTTGGTTCATATGCTGCACAATCCACTGCATTGTTCTTTTGATCTTGAAGCGTGAAAAGAACATGACCGCCCTTGATAGTATATGGTTGCTTGACAACAATTCCTTCTACAATCACGGATTGATACGGTTTTATCTGATCAATAGTCATTGGTTGTAAATGATCATCAGTTGCCTGATTCGATTCAAAGATAACCCATTTATTGTAGGGCTCTGTAGAAAGAAGGGGTAACCCATTTATAAGATCTGAAGGGTTTTCTCCCCGGATACCAAAAAGGATTGGACAGGGTGAATGAGGGGATATTGCTAGATGTTTATTTTTATAATCATAATTATTAAATGATGAAGCGTACGATTGATCAAAATTGATAACTGATTTTATATCAATTATTCGAGAAGACCCCCATCTACTTGAAGGTCTATATGCGATTAACTCATATGTTTTATCCGTTGTGCTTGGCCAACTTATCGCAGCTGTTGCACCAATAAGCCCTCTTTTATTTTTATATCCTTTAAAAATGGCATCAGTTGAAGTAAGGTGTTCTTCAATCATGTTTACAGTCATTACATTATGGATGGCTTGAGAATAAATCGTTGGTGGTGGTTGTTCAGCCATGATAACATAACCTGGATTAGTATTTGGAGAATTTAACTGAGCATTTGTTGATACTATAGATTCAATAAGATTTTGTATAATATCAAGCAGCTGTGATGTATCCTGTGCTGTACTAGACTGATAAGAATATAGGACTTCTTCCTTGTTTCTTCCAATAATGGTCTTTTTTCCTTTACCATGACCAACGTTAACCGCTAATGCTCCATTCCCTCGAGTTTTCCAGGGGATATTTGGATTCAAACGGACTAATCGAGGATACCCAATAAGATCGATACCAAGAGTTGTCAGTGAGGAGAGCAATAAAAATGCAACAAAGGTTGTGCATCCACCAGTCCGAGCATCTGTATCATCAAGACCTATCCACATGCTTCTACCTTTCCATATAATTCCTACGAGCTCCCGATATTATTAAATATGGTGACTATTTATACCGTTAAATACCTATGCATCGGGGAGAACTCTTATACACAATACGGGACATCCTTTGCAACGCAGGATTCTACGTCTCACATGTGCATTCAATGCGCCCAGTTGGTTTTGATTTAGTTGCAAGAAGAGACAATACTCTATTGATAATTAAAGTTTTAACAAATATTAATGCATTATCTGAAGAAGTCGCTCAAGAACTCAAAACACTCTCCTCACTGCTTCATGGCAATCCTCTCCTCATCGGCATACGTTCTGGAGCAGGTATTCTTGAGGATGATGTTGTGTACGATCGTTTCGGTATTCAAACGGTGACCTCTGATACACTTCAGAGTCATTTACTTGAAGGAATGCCATTGAAAGTATATGCAGGCCCTGGCGGTTTCTATGTGAATCTAAACAATAAAAAACTCGTTACATTGCGAAGAGAAAAACAAATTTCACTCGGGTCCTTTGCTCGTTCTGTTCACGTATCTCGAAGAACCGTTCGCTTATATGAGGATGGTATGAATGCACGAGTTGATGTTGCCTGCCGGATTGAGGATCTCTTGGGAGAACCATTAATCAAAGACATTGAAATTATTCATGGTAAAACCTTATCTCACAACCGAGAAGCAGATGCTACGTCCTCATCACCGTCAATAGTACCACCCTTTCAAAAAGAAATTTTTACGTTTCTCTCTTCACTTGGATATGAAATTATTCCCATGGGGCGCTGCCCCTTTGAAGCAGTAAGTGTCGAACGAGAAAAAATCCTTTTAACCTGTGTCCATAGATATGACAAAAAATTACAAAAAAAAGCTGAAATAGTCAGCAGTATTTCAAAGATCACAGAACAAAAAGCTGTTGTCTTCACGGATAAAAAGGGAACCCAGGATCATATTCAGGGGACACCACTCATTGTTCGTGAGGAACTAAAGAAGATTAATTGCCCTGAGGATATTATCGATCTTATTTTAGAACGGATAGGCTCATAAGCTCATAAATCAAAAAAACGGAGCAAACGTTTATAAAGAGGATTGTCATTCCCGAGAACTACATTTCCAATCGACCCTTACTATTAGATATATAAATAAGTTTCAGGCTGATATCTATGCCCGGTAAAACTATTATTGATGCAGTTGAAAAAATGAAGCAAGCATCATCAGAAGAAAAACGAAATTTCAAACAAACCGTTGATGTTGTCATTAATTTAAAAAATATTGATTTAAACATTCCAAAAAATCGAGTTGATGAGGATATCATACTTCCTAAAGGTCGAGGAGCAGAAGCAAAAATTGGATTGTTTGCAAGTGGTGAACTTGCGGTAAAATCCAAAAATCTTGTTGATGTTCTCATAAAACCAGAGGAAATCGATGAGTACGCATCAGATAAAAAAGAATTCAAAAAACTTGTTGATACACATGACTTTTTTATTGCTGAAGCACCACTCATGCCAACCATTGGTAAATCACTTGGTACGGTTCTGGGTCCTCGTGGGAAAATGCCACGACCTGTGCCACCATCAGCAGATTTAACAGGTATGGTCAATAATCTACATAAAACAATTAAAGTTCGATCAAAAAGCAATTTAACGTTTCACACAACCATTGGAACTGAAGATATGGCAAGCGAGGAGCTTGCTGAAAACCTTGAAGCAGTTATTAAACGATTAGAAGGAGTACTTGAACGTGGAAAAATGAACATCGCCTCAATATATATCAAACCATCCATGGGGCCTTCCACCAAAGTTGCTCTATAGGGGTTGAGACTGATGGCACACGTAGCAGAATGGAAATACCAAAAAGTCGATGATTTAACAAATATTCTAAAAGCACATGCGGTGATTGGTATTGCTGAGATTGGCGGTATTCCTGCGCCACAGATGCAACATATGCGACAAAATCTTCGTGGAAAACTGCTTATTCAATCCTCAAAAAATACTTTGTTTTTCCGTGCGATTGATGCTGTATCTGAAGAGATATCGGGTGCGCAAGACCTTAAATCATTGATACAAGGTCAGACTGCGTTTATTTCCACAGATATGAATCCGTTTAAACTGTTTGGTACATTGAAAGAAACTAAGACAAAGGCTCCAGCTAAAGGAGGAGAAATCGCTCCTCAGGATATTATGGTGAGAGCAGGGGACACCTCGTTTAAACCAGGTCCTATTGTTGGAGAACTTCAGAAGGTTGGTATCCCAGCAGCGATTCAAGGTGGAAAAGTTGTTATTAAAAAAGATAAAGTCCTTGTGAAAGCAGGAGAAAAAATTTCTCGAGATATTGCACAGATGATAACTCGACTTGAGATTTTTCCCCTTGAGATTGGTATAAAACTCCAAGGTGTATTAGAGGATGGTTTTATCTTCAAACCAGATGTATTAGATATCGATATGGATCACTATCTATCTCAGTTCCACCTTGCAGCATTTAATGCATTTAACTTAGCGGTTGAAACCGCGTGGTATACACCACTTACCGTTCAACCATTAATCCAAAAAGCTCATCGAGATGCATTCGCGCTTGCTATGGATGCAGGTGTCATTAACGCTGATACGATTGCGCAGTTATGTGCAAAAGCACATCGATCATTGTTATCCGTTGCATCAAAGGTCAAAGATGACGGACTTGATGAAGAAATGAAAGGAATGATGTCATAGAAAGAATAGGAGGCAAAAAGAAAATGGAATATATATACAGTGCGATGCTTCTTCATTCCGCAGGCAAAGAGATTACTGAAGAAAATATCAAGAAGGTACTCACTGCTGCCGGTGTTAAAGCTGATGATGCGCGTATCAAAGCTTTAACTGCTTCCCTTGATGGCGTAGACATTGAGGAAGCAATTAAAAAAGCGGCGGCTGTTCCTGTAGCGGCTGCTCCTGCAGCATCTGGCGGAACCTCTTCAGAAGACAAAAAAGAAGAAAAGAAAGAAGAGGAAGAAGAGGAAGAAGAGGTTTCTGAGGAAGAAGCAGCTGAGGGACTTGGCGCGTTATTTGGATAAAGAATTCATAACAATGATGTTGGTACATATTTGTACCGCATCTTTTCTTCCCAGTCTACTTCTTTATAATTTTTAAAAGAGCATTTCTGCTTTTTTTTTCTTAATAATGTTCATTTTTTTTAAATTTTTTTTAATGTTTATATAACCATGAATTAGATGATTCTAGGGATACCCGCCAACTCGTAAGCTTGGATCTCCAAGAAGCATGTATTCTTCAATGGTAAAGTAATCCTTATACACATAGTTCAAATAATCATTCTGGGTTTGTGTGAGCATTTCACCTACTGTTATTCCCTCAGTATATGCTTTGAAAAAATGTACATCTAAATACCCTGCACCAGCATAGACTCCATCTTTATCGACCCAGGTGTAGGCGGGCCGTGTGGCTCCAATGGTTGCAATTGCTCCACCAGTTTCTAAACGTAGGAAATACCATGCAAAGCAGGGAAAATTGATATCCGTGGTGTATTGCCCAAAGAGGGTGTTGTAGATTCTTGCTAGAGGTCCATAATATTGAATGAGATCGGTGATGTTGAAATCTAGTTTTGTTGTGAGACATGCATCGAAAAATATAACGGGAAGTTTGAAATCATTTTTTAGATGATCAACAAATGGGGTATAGTAAATAATTAATCGTTTTCCAATGATTTCATTTGGTCTATAGGTGCCCCATCCATGTTCGAATCCATGACCAGCGTAACTTAGGAATCCTGCTCCGTTATTGATTGCTTTGTTAAATACGCGGGCATTGAGGTTATGTTCAGAACTCCAAAGGTATTCTTTTTCAAAAGCGGGAAGTTGTTGAGCGACTTTTCTATTGGTGATTTCTCCTTCATATTGAAATAATGGAGATCCGTCAGCAAGACAAAACGTATCTCCGCCGGCAAGAATAATTTTTTGGAACCATAATTGATCATAGGTATAGGTTTCATAGGTGATGATTTTGCTAATGACTGTTGAGAGTTCACTACTGGTTGAACAAGGGATTCTTCCGACATGTATGTCAGCATAGAGGTCTGCTTCATCAATGATTTGATCAGAATCTGGAGGAAATGATTGGTGATCTGGATATTGGATTTCTCCAAACACGCCATCGTTATTTGTATCCCATGAGGAAAAAGCAAGTTGACTATCGTAGATATCTGCATAGTAGAGATCAGAGAGAAGACCAGTGCCATGGTATCCTTCCCAGGGATATGCATCTGTGTTTCGTATCGGTAAAAGTTTCATATCACCGATGAGTAAGAGATATTTTGCATTCCATGTTTCAATGGCATCTTTCACAAAATATTTGATTTTCTCAGGGTTATCTCGACCAGTATACTCTGTGTATATACTTTCTAGTGTTTTTACATAGGGCTTTATTCCATATAGTAATTTATGGTCGATGAGTGGGGTAAGTGTGTTTTGTAATGAGGTGGGAGTGATTATTATTAGGTCATATCCGCTCTCTGTTTGATCATCAATCTGTATTGGTTTACGTATGTTCATCTGCAGGGTTAGTGATTGTGCCTGTGTAATCATATCTTTTGTTGGAGTATATCTGAGAGGGTAGAGATGAATTGATACAAATAATGTACGAACATTCTCTTTATTCAATCCAACACCTTGAGTCAAACTGTACCATTGTGTTGGATAAGGGGTACTTGATTGGTAGAGGTCCTCATTTCGTATTGAGGTGCCAAGGTTGAGGTTGCTTGAGATGCATTGATAGGATGGTACTGGTTCAAGTTCTTTAGATATTCTATGGGTGGTCAAATTTTCAGGAATTACGGAAATATCTTCAATAATTGTTCCTATCGGAAACTCAAGTACTTTTGAGCATATTGGAATCTGTGGGTTTCCTGGTATGTTTGTGTATCCATTTGCTTCTGCAATATCGAGATGTATGTTTTCTGCTGATATTGTGATCTGAGGGGTTGAAAAATGTTGAGTTTGTATGATGGTAATATGATCAGTTGTCTCATTCATTTCAGAATGAACTGCAAAAGGAAATGAACTAGACAAAATAAATATTAATAAACAGATGAACAATTTATTTTTATGTAGAGTATGAGATGATTTCATGGATTGTCCCCAAAATAATTTGTTTTTTCTCTAATAATGTAATAATTGTAAAATAATTTAAAGATTTCTATGAAATTTATTCAAATATAAGTAATAAAAGATGAAGAGGGATCTAAGGAATGTTGTAGGGTTACTGAAGCAAACTATTCACTGTTTTTTTGTTTATTTTGCTTTTTTTTGTCTAGCAAGAAACCGTGCTCTAGCAGCAACAATACTCATTTTTGCGATAGCTTGTATCTCTAAAGCCTCTTGTTTATTTGATACTTGACCGACAATTTTCATAGATATCAACAATACAACCTGGGGTGTTAATCATTATAAACGATTATGGGACACTTCACACCCAGTTTCTTTACACTTCTATCCAAAATTATAAAAATAAAAAAATAAATATTTACCATCAACTGATCATTACATCCAGGAATCTAACCCAGTTTGCTTTGTTTGTTTCATCTCAGAAAAACCAAATGCACCCTGGATATAATTCGTAATCATCTCCTTATACCACTCTAGATCAATATCATCCATATGTTGAAGTTTATCAATAGGATACATATAATCAATTGGTTTAACCTTACTTTTTGAAGGATTAATGATACCAGGTAATGGTTGTTTCGTTACAACAAAACGGAATTTACCATTTGATTTCAGAGGTTCTCCTAGCACTTTTTCTAATGCAGCAGCCCTTCTACCAAAAGTGGATAGAGACCCATCTTGATTTCGTTTATAACGACGAGCGGGTTTCACCTGTTGAATCAAGGTAAGATCCTCAATATCAACTTTTGAGAGATCAAGAGTAGAAACAACTTGTTGGGTGGTATTCATAATACTTGTTTTGACTTGTTCTCTTGCTATATCCTCATCAGACCATTCAGGATTTTCTTTAAGGACTTGTAGCATAATATCTTTTAATGTTTTTCGAGCAATATTGGCTTTATCAGAACCCTTAAAATTATTTCCCTTCGTATTTAGTTCAATCTTTTGATCCCGTTCATCAAAAATTAAATAATTTTTATGTTTCACAAAAATCATTGCGTCATGATACTCTGGTTCCAACTCAAAATCTGGATACTGTAATTCTTCTTGCCATCGTTTGTTACATGATTCTATAGCTGCTACAGCATCAGCTGGTGGCGTTAACCATTGAGATGAAACCGATGATGGAGTGATACCAATTGCCTGAGCAAATGATGGAAGATGATTCATGGACGAAGCACATCCTATGTAGATACCATCTGTATCACCATAGACTACCCTAATGCCCTGTTTTTCAAGGAAATCCAATGATTCCGCAAGGATGATTTGACCTTTTGTTGTAATCATTGCAGCAGCCCATAAGTTGAATTGCCTTCCAGAAACATTTGGTGCACTCATAATGCCATGGGTGCCAGCATTTCGTGCTCCTTTGATACTTTGATACATCATTTTTAGTCGTGATAATTCATCTGTGTTGCCTTTTTGTGTTTCTTGTTTTAATTCATCTTTTATCCGAGCGATCATGCTCATAATCCCAGTCATCGATTTATTGACAACTCCAGGTTGAGTATCGATGTTTACCCCGATGAAATAACCCTTATCTGCGTATCGTTCTTGAGGACCAACTGGTCGCCAATTCAAGGAATGCCGTTCAAATAATGTTTCAGGAAGTTTTTTCAGCCATATCCATGCATCAGGATTTTGGTTTTTTGGGCAGAGACGAACAGTATCTGCTCCAATATTTAATGCTTTCAATATTGTTGGATACATAGCTCCAACATCAGCAACAATCACATTGTACCATGGAATAAAATCTGAATGTGCATCTTTATCAGGTTTAATGGTCATTCCACCGGGCATATGATAATTTATACGGTCATCAGTATCCTTTGGATGCTCATTACTGATAACGTAGGGGTATAGCATCCAATCAGGCATCTCAGGACCATATTTTATTACACGACCGAATTCTTTAGAAATCTGTTCTTTTTGTTTTTTTGCTTGAGAAACAATCTCCTCTTTTGTCGCACAATCTTTGTAATGGTTGATGAGCTGTTGGGCAATACCTGATACTCGACAAATGGGTGGCATTATTTTTTTCTGCAGTGCTCCTCGAATAAGACTCATATGGTCCCACATGCTGACTGCGCCTGAGTCAAGGACCATGTCAAACGGCATTCCAGTGGTAAAACTCAATGGTAGAGCAAGTTGTATGAGATGAAGGGTTACACCCATCTGTTCAATAATGTCATGTCGATTATATTTCATCGTACGTTCATCAAGTTTTATTTCTGAAGGACCAAGAATTAAGCGATTATCAATTTGTATTCCCAAAAATGGAGCAACGGCTTTAAGGCTATGAGAATTTAAAAATGGATAGAATTTTCTTGATGCAAGATAGGTATCAAAACTTGTAGGATACAGTTGAACAATATCTGTACTCATCCCAAAGTGAAATGATCGGTCAACTCTACTGTATTTTTGTAAGAATGTTTCAAAAATAGTTTTTTCTTTCGGGCTCATCTGAGTGCTCTGTTGCTTTAACAGTGTTTGTATTCGTCCATGAATCTGTCGATTGTCAAATCCGAGGATGTTATGACCGGATATAATATCATATTCCTGTATCAATTGACAAAATGAGGAAAGATGATCGATTTCATCATCAATAGTTCGAGCAACAAGTTGAACCACTTCCTTCTCAGTTATATTTGAGGGGATATCATGAATGTCAAATTCAAATGATTCATTCTCAAGATTTTTTGATGATGTGAATAGGATATCTGCATCAGCATAGCCAATCATATCTATGGGGCTGTCAATTTTTCCCATCTCAAATTGTGTTAGTTCGATGTCGTAGATGAGTACACGTAACCGATCTTTTTTTCCAGAGCTATCAAAAAGCCAAGTTTTTTTTGAAGCGAGAAGATCAACAAGTGCACGCTGTTGATAGGGAATATCGTGTTCGCCAGTGTACATTCCATAGTTGAAAAAAAGATGATCTGAGACTTCGGGGACTCGATATGATTCAGTAGTATAGACTTTAAAGGCATCAAAATCATGATGATAATCCCAGAAACTCTGATATGTTTCTATTTCTCCGATATCTGATATATACGAAAAAGGTGAAGCGTTGTCCTTGTTTTTGTTCCAGAGTTCTATAAGTTTTTTTCTTTCTGAAACACATGTGTGTTCATTGTCTGTAAACGTTAAAAAATATGGTTGATGGTGTTTTGAGACGGGTTCAATATTGTTTTTTTGAAAATAGAGATAATCTGGGGAAATACCAAGTAGTAAGGAATTCATCTATTTTTTCACTCCACGATACAATCTGTTTTTAATCTTGTCTGCAATCACGATGCCCTTACTTAAAAGCATGGAAAAACCCTTATAAAATCAAAAGAAATGCGCACTGATGAAGAACTATGCCCACTCAAGTCGTTACCTCTGATCTTTTTCGTCGCCATGATAACATTGGTCATCCTGAGAATGCAGAACGAACACTTGTCATGTACCAGGCAGTTCAGCAATCACCACTTGTTGATTATCTTACTTTCATTGAACCAGTGTTATATCCTGAGGAACCACTTTATCAGATCCATAGCGAACGCATGATTGAAAAAATCAAGGAGATTAGTGCTTCACAGAACAGCTGGCTTGATTTAGATACCTATGTGTGTACTCATGATTTTGAAACAGCACGGTATGCTATTGGTGGAACAGTACAACTTATAAAAAACGTTCAAGAGGGAGCAGCTAATAATGGTTTTGCGCTTGTTCGTCCTCCGGGACATCATGCTACAACACAAACATCTATGGGATTTTGCTTGTTCAACAACATAGCTTTGGCTGCACAAGAATTGGTTAATCAAGGAAAAAAAGTACTCATTTTTGACTTGGATGTACATCATGGGAATGGAACGCAAGATATTTTTTATGATTCTGATAACGTATTATATCAGTCCTTTCATTTGAGCCCTCATTTCCCTGGAACTGGTGCAGTTAAGGAGATTGGTATAGAGGAGGGAAAAGGATACACGGTGAATGCCCCATTGAGTTTTGGACATGGGGATACCGCGGTTGAAACTTTGATGAAAGAAGTTTTTTTACCAATTGCTACACAATTTAATCCAGATTTTATCCTAGTCTCATCTGGTTTTGATTCACATTATGCAGATCCACTTGGTGGAATGCATCTCACTGTTGATATGTTTGGATGGTTATTAGAACAACTTCTCCCGATTCAACCACGTCTTGTTTGTACGCTAGAGGGTGGATATAATCTTTCAGTAATTGGTCAATGTTTGATTTCTCAACTAAGTGTGCTTTGCGGGCATCCACTCTTTTACAAAGATACAGTTGTTGAACAGAATGGATGGAAACCGATATTAACCTCTATAAAAAATAAGATGAAACGATATTGGGATATATGATTCGTTTACCCGAATATCATTCCCATGCCATCAGCAGCGGTTTCTTCCTCTTCCTTAATTTTTGTATTGATGGTCTCTGCTTCAGAGGAATCTAATGTTTTAAAACCTTGTTCTTTTGCGATGTCTTCAGCTTGTTTAATCCCTTCTTCGCTTCCTTCGATTTTCACATACAGCACTTCTTTGTCTATACCAAGTGATGTTGCATCGCGAGTTAGAATACTTTGACGACTTACTATATCATCTTTCGTAAGTTCATTAATCTTACCCGCATCTTCAGTTTTAACCTCAAAGATTACATAAACCATGATTTATTCACCTTTTCTTCCGATGTAACATCATCTTCTATTTAAAAATTATTACATTTGCTTTTCTTGAATTTATCCATGATATGAATTTTATTCTGTATTATTACGTATAAAGTAATTCATTTTTTATTGATAGTTTAACAAATAAATAGATTTATAATTATTAAAATTAAGGTGTCAAAATGTTTTAAAAAAAAGTGTAAAAATATAGAGAAAAGTATAAATCCTATGAAAATATCAATATGTAATAGTAGGAGAATGGGATCGCCTATGAAGCGCAAAAATACAACAATCATAATTATAATGCTACTTATATCAACCGTATTTACCTCTGTTTTTCTTGTAAACACAACACAGGCAGCTGGAAATGAAATCTATGTAGATGACTCTCCGCATACCTATCGAGATGGATCAGCTGAGCATCCTTTTGAACATATTCAACATGCAATTGATGTTGCAGAAAATGGAGATACCATCTATGTGTATGGTGGATCATACAATGAGACCTTAACGATTGATAAAAACCTCACTCTCATCGGTAGTATTGAGGATGGTGACACGGTGATTAGCAAAAATAGCTATAATAGATACACCGTTGAAATTAGTGTTGACTATGTTACCTTTGAAGGATTTACCATTACAAATCAGTATCAACAAAATATGGTATCGCTCCTCTATGTTACTTCCAATAATGTTGTGATTCAAGCAAATAACTTCAGTAATTCACATAACTGGGGTATATATCTAGCAAACTCAGATGATAACACAATTGGGAATAATCATGTCAATGGAACTAAGGGTGTTTCTCTCGTAAATTCAAAGAATAATGTCCTTATAAACAATATTATTTCTAATAGTACTGAAGCAGGTCTCTATCTTCAAAGCCAGTCACATGATAATATTATTTATGGAAACAAAATTGAAAATAATACTTATGGAATTTATGCGATATCCTTACAAAACACCAATCTTACTGGTAATACAATTCTTTCAAATGATTTTGGTGGTATCAAACTCTATCAGGGAACCACACCAAAAATAGTAAATAATACCATCAATAGCAATGGAGGCAATGGTCTTGATCTTTCTGCTTCAAATGCCAAGGTCCATAACAATACATTTTATGAAAACCAAGTTGGAATGAATTTAGATACCACAGATTGCTTCATTTATAACAATACCTTTACCTCTTCACTTATCTTTGGCATAGAAGCAACAAAAAACAGCGTAGGTAATTACTTGTATAGAAATAAATTTCGCCTTAACTCGGACCATGTTAGTGATGAAGGCTCGAATCAATGGTACTATGAGAAACAGGGGAATTACTGGAGTGATTACAATTGGGTTGACCGAGATCATGATGGTATTGGTGACAAACCATATATCAAAGGAAATGTTCGTGATCTCTATCCATTAGGTTTCTTTTTACAACCACCAGAAAAACCAACTGATCCATCACCTGAGGATGGAGAAGAAAATGTTGGATTGCGGGTCACTCTTGAAGTTACCGTATCTGATCCTGATAGTAAGACCGTCAACGTCTTTTTCTATAATGCACTAAATGATGAACTTATTGCAGAGGACTACTTTGTAGAAGATGGCGGCAGAGCAAAAGGGACATTCAATTTACCGTTTGATACCACCTATGCATGGTATGCTATCGCAAATGATACCGTTTCACAGAATAAATCAGATATCTGGTTCTTTATTACAAGACAACGACCTCCGGAAAATGAGAAACCAAAAGCAGTCCCAGGAGGACCATATGATGGAGGTATTGGTGAACTCATTCAATTCAATGGATCAGGAAGCTATGATCCTGATGGTGTTATCGATTTTTACCGGTGGAATTTTGGGGATGGAACTAGTGAAATCCTTGATGTTGATCCCACACATCGCTATGAGGAAGCAGGGGAATACACCGTCACCTTAACTGTTATTGATAATAATGGGAGTAGTAATATAGCGACAACAAAAGCATACATATCGGATGAACCAACACCAAAGAACCCTATTTCAGATCCTGGTGGACCATATGAATCAACAGCAGGGCAACAAGTGCTTCTTGACGGTTCAAATAGTTCAGACCCAGATGGATATATAACGAATTACAGCTGGAATTTTGGTGATCAAACCATGGGATATGGAGCAACGACAGCACATACCTATGAGAAAGAAGGATCCTATCTCATTCAACTAACAGTTACAGATAATCAGGGATTAACCAACGCATCTCAAACATCAATCAATGTACAACCAGCAGATCAACCAACCCCAGGGTTCTCAGTAATCATACTTATCTGCGCACTCTTTGTTATTGCATTTATCTTCTACAAGAAAAGAGAATAAAAAAATAGACTATTTCTAAAAAAAGCCGACGGAGGGATTCGAACCCTCGGCCTGCTGATTACAAGTCAGCCGCTCAACCGGGCTAAGCTACGTCGGCAGTTATTCTTTTTGCAGTAATATCAAAACCTATATAAAATTCATGTGGTGCATACGTTTTGATACGATGAATAAAAAAATCGTCTAATATCCTGCCTTGTTTTTGGGCAATTGTACATAATTGTTGTTTTCTTTTTTCGATATCTTCTTCTTTGAGCATGTCATAATAATGGATGATTGTTTGGTGTTTCACAAGAGAAAGTGCTATAGGAAAAAAATGAAACGCTTCAAAGGGAAGATTCATAATGATTCTATCTGGTATGAGTTGAAGTGAATCGAGAGCCTTTGCTGCATTCTGAGCATCTTCCTGTAAAACCTCAATTGTGGTGTTGAAATGATTGTTTTGAATGTTTCTTTTTGCTAACTGAATGGCATCAGGGTTAATATCAATTCCAAGTATTGTTTTTGGATGGGCAAATTTTGCAATCATCAAAGGAAAAGGAGCCACCCCAGTAAACATGTCAAATACAACTTCATGAGGCTGTACGAGTGATGCAACCCGATATCGTTCTGTTGCAAGTCTTGGGGAAAAATAAGTTTTTGAAACGTCGACTTCAAAAGAAAGACCATATTCCATATGTGTTGTATCTGTTTTTTTATCTCCAGCAATAATAGTAACTGGTCGTGTACGATATGTTCCCTTCACTGCATCTATAGAGCAGACAGTTTTGACATGAGAATGAGTTTTAAGGAGGCTCTTTCCAATTTGAGAGGTATATGGCTGTAAGGGGTCTGGTAACTTTAGTACAATGATGTCTCCGATAATATCAAAGGAAGTGGGTAATAGTGTTTTAAGTTCTTCTGGGAGAGAAACAAGATCTTGGTATTGTGAAATCTTTATTGGTTGTTTTTCAAATGAGAGTTCTATAACCTCATAAGAAAATTTAGTATCAGATATATTTTTTTTTATAGGTATGTATAGATAATTTTTATTTTTCTTAATTTTCAAATCCTTTCGTATAAGATCTAAGTTTAGTAGCCATTGGCGAATAGATTCACCTTGTTTTATTGGGATTTTTAACGCCAAGGATGTCTCGATATCCATTGTTAAACACCAGTGACATAATGCTATTTTATTATAAATATTTGGAAAAAGCAATCCCGCCTCCCGGATTTGAACCGGGGACCTGCCGGTATCAGCCATAGTTGATTAGAGTCTACAGCCGGCCGCTCCGGCCAGACTGAGCTAAGGCGGGATGTTTATACCGGAATAGAAGAAGTTATATTTATTAATTAAGGTTTACCCTATACTCTGGAGCTTACTTATGAAACAGTATGGCATAATTCGTTGTCCACACTGCAAGGCAGCAAAAATAATTGATTTTTCATATAAAACAATAACGTGTCACCGATGTGGGAAAAAAATACAAACAGAAAGAATAAAGCTTTTACATAAAACCACTTCGTTTAATGAAGCTCAGCAGGTCATTGGCATCATAAACGCTGAACAAGCAGATAGAAAAGCTGATTTTGTAAAAGACCATCAGTAAGTAATGAGAGTTCTTCTTTTCAATATTAAAAATATGATTTTCGAAGAATTTATTAATCCAACATTGATATGCGATACGTATTACGTGATGAACCATGGGAAGCATTAAACGGGTTATCCTAGATGTATTAAAACCACATAATCCATCTATTCTTGAAGTTGCAGACCATCTCAGTGATATTGAGGGAATATCCGGAGTTAATATTTCTTTAGAAGAAGTTGATGCAAAAACACATAGTGTGAAAATTACCATAGAGGGAAGTAACATTGATTATAAACGAGTCCAAGAGGTACTCATGGATTCTGGTGCAGAAGTACACTCAATTGATGGTGTTTCTGCAGGTATACGTATTGTTGAGGAAGTCAACACACCACAGGACAGATAATAACTAATAGAAATATTATTTTTTACCTGTTATTTTATGCAGATAGAAGTATAGGTGCATTGTCTGATAGTACTGCATCTATATCTGTTGATAGGAGGGGGAAAAACGCAACGTATATAAATAAGGTCGTTATTTAGGTTGAAAGCGAAGGTCCGGTGAGGACGAAGATGTGAAGGCGGTATCAACTATAGCGTTGGTTATGTCTTCCTGAATGGAGTTCGCGGTGTGAACCGTCATTCATTCGTTCGGACCATTCATATGATATATAGGCTAAAAAATCTAAAGGAGGAAGAAGGAATATGAAAGAAAAAATAATGGCTATGCTGGTTGTACTTACCTTGGTACTCTCCGCCGTTGTCATCCTCAAAGTAGGTTTTGACATTGAATTGGTGAAACCAGCGGAAGCAATTAAGGGTGTAAGTGAATTCGGATACCCTACTAATACAACTACACAGGGATTAACTTATGATCCCGATACGGCTGTTGATATACCTATTAATACTACTGGGCTTACTGCGAGTACAACATATTATCTTTATTATCCAAATTATTACAGCTCAGGTTCAACATATAATTTAACATGGAAACGGTATAGTACAGGAGCGGCAATTACGGTAAGCTCTCCAGGTGTTGATGAAACTCTTGAAGATATATACTTAAATAGAACTGGTATGTGGGTAGTTTCTTCAGTTTCTTACTCAACGTACAGTTGGGATAGCATTAATGGAAGTAGTTGGTCAAATATTGATAAATGGTTTTGGGTCAATACATCAAGTACAGATTCAATAACTGTTTCTCCTGGTGAAGTATATTATGGTGATAATACAACTTTAACTGTAAATATTAAAAATTCTGCAGGCGACCTTTCATCATCCTGGATTGATATGAGAAAGAACTATACTGCTGAAACGACACAACCTGAAATTAGTGGTTTTCCAAAATATACTGCAACAGGTGTGTCAACATTTTCATCATCATATCTTACAACATTAGTATGGGCAGGAAATTATTCAATATATGGGTATAGGACTGCAGTGTATACACCTGATTATCAAGGTATTGGATATGGGTATAACAACAGTTTTGGTAATGCTAACTACACTCACTTTACCTCACTGAATTCCTCATCCGTTTTATATGATTATCAGGATTGTGGTCCATGGAATCCACCTGCATACAATACAAGCAAAAAGAATTATAGAGTATATACTGGTGTTCCAACAACTACAGTTCCAGCAGCGAATTCAACTATGTATTGGAGTTTTGATGGTCAAGTGAACATTTCAGTGAAACAATATGATGGAGAAAATCTTTCATGTGGTCTTGATGTAAAAGTATTTAATTCAGATGATGAGGTTGTAACATCTAATGTTACTGTATATACTGGTCAGTTAGCACGTGGTTGGATTTGGATTAATAGTACCTCTTGGGGTAAAGATTCAAATGATTATGTATGGGGTGAAAATGGAACATATTATGCCTACCTTTACAATGATAGTAGTGCAGTTGCAGGTCAAGCTGATGAATATACTGAAAAATGGAATGGCACTGTTGAATGGCAAGTGGGTGATGCACCTGGTGTTCAACTGAAATGGATTAATGATGGTGGTGGAACACTAAATGATGGTGTAATCCCTGCAGTTCCTGCTATTGGAAGTCAGCCATTGAATATTCAATTCCAACTGATTAGTAGTACACATTCATATTATGGAGACACTGCGTGGTGGAATGCAGCAGACAATATTACCTTAACCGGTGATGCATTATTCACTGGTAAGCTTAATGAAATTCCCGGCGTATCATATTCAAGTCACACATGGACGGTTCCAACAATACCATTAATGAATACGAATGGTGGAGAAATCACAATTTCTGCAACATGGCCTGATGTTGGATCAGTATCAGATAAGCTTTCAATTGGTGGAAGTGATTTGAATGGAACAATTGTAACAATCTCTCCAACAACATTTCCAATTGATCAAAATGTAACGATAACTGTTACAGTTACATCACCGAATGGTTACCCAGATCCATATGCAAATGTTGGTCTATACTGGGTAAATGGTAGCAACTTGACATCTGCTGGAAAACTTGATGGAGCACATCGTATTAATTATACAGGTGGCGGTGGAACAACTACTGGACAATATGTATTCCATTTCAATACAACACAGCAAACTACGAATCAAACAGCATATGGTCCTTATTCATCGATTAAAGCACCAAGAAATATTTCAGCATATGTGCAACAATCTGTTGGCGGTGGTAACTATAATTATGGATATGCAAAAGCGGTAATGAAGCCACAAAGTGATTTGAAAGTAGCTATTACGAAAGATACGATAATGGCTGGTCAGAAAACTGCATTCTGGGCAAATATCAGCATTGTTGATTCTAGTGGCAATACAACAGGTTATCCGAAGGTAGATGGTTCTAACCCAATTCAAATAGCGCTTTATAATTCAACTGGTGATCGAGTTACACTTGATTCAACATTTGGAAGCATTAGAAATTCGGATTTAGATGCGATCAATAACTCAGTGAATGAGTATTTCCTTGTTCCAGGTGTTTATACAGTTTATGTATACAACAATACTCATGATAGCACAGGAAACAATGTAACTCTTACAGTTAAAGCAGCTGATGTAACCTGCGATAAGGGCGAATTCATATGGAAAGTAGATAACAATATTACTGCAGTATTTACCGTTAAATATAATGGGGAACTAATGAATGGTACCTTGGAATTACGTAATATCACTCAAAGCACTGATTATAATAAAACATGGGTGAATTATAGTAACAGTTCAAGTTATAGAGTTCGATTGACCGTTACAAATGGTGTTGCGACAATTAATAATGTTACTGCGAATTTCTTAGAAGGAGAAAAGGCGTTTCAGAATATTACTTGTTGGTTTAAACCTTCAACATCTGGATCGGATTATGCTATTGCCAATGGAGTTGTACCAGTAACGGTGGCAACAGTAACACCGTCGCCTTCTGCATTAGCATTTGATCAAGCCGCGAAACTGGAAATTATGGTTACAGGTCATGGTTCGGGTCTAGCAAATGTATTGATTAATATTACTATCCCCGGCTTGTCAGGTACCATGGGATCTCGATCAGATGCAAATGGAAAGGTAACCTTTGCCTTTACACCACCAACAACGGGTACTATTTCGATAGCTGTAGAAAATAGAACAACTGATACCACAATACCTGTAACATCATGGGCACTGTATATTGAAAATGATGCTCAAGTTGATGAACAAACAAGCTTTACTGTAACTGTTCGAAATAACTCTGCTACTGGTGAAATACTTACAGGTGCTGCCGTTACGTTTAATGGAGTGACAAAGACATCTGATTATACATTTACTGCGCCTGAAGTAAAATCTGATGAAACCTTCACGATAAGAGCAACAAAGGATGGATATGCAGATGATACGTCAACAGTTAAAGTAATAAATGTTGCTAAACTTGTAATTGTACCAAGTGCAACTGAAGTATCAACTGGCCAAGAATTTGATGTTACTATCGCTGATGACAGTGGTAACTCAATTATCGGTGCTACTGTAACATTTGAAGGAAAAACATACACCAGCGGTTCAATGGGTAAGGTTACCCTAACGGCACCTTCAAAAGCAGGTACTGGTGAAGTCACTGCAACCAAGACGAACTTTAGAGATGCAGACGCTGTCGTTATTACGATTAAAGAAGGTGGCGTACCTGGTTTCGAACTGTTAACCTTGATTGCAGCAATTGGTGTAGCCTTCATCTTGATACGACGCAGGAAACAACAATAAAGAGAGTTTTTTCTCTCTTCATCTCTTTTTTTTATATTTTTTTTTTACAAAACTCTTTTTAAGCAAAGTTTGTTTCTGTTTTTAAGTATTCATATGACTTTGCTGATAGGAAGGAATATTTTTGAAGATTAGTATTATATTACCAACATTAAATGAAGAACAGGGCATTGGCCAAACCATTGATGATATACAAATGGATTATTTTAAAAAAAAGGGATGGGAAATAGAAATTGTTATTGTTGATGGAAATTCAAGTGATAAAACAAGAGCAATAGCAGAAAAAAAAGGAGCAAAAAGTATCATTGAAAAAAGGAAAGGTTATGGCCGTGCCTATAAAACCGGTATGTCAAAACTTACTGGTGATATCATTGTCACAGGTGATGCAGATGCAACATATCCATTTGATCACATTCATACCTATATACAACAATTAATTGATGAGGATCTTGATTTTATTACCACTGATCGTTTTGCTCAGCTTCATCATGGATCCATGAGTGTGAAACATTATTTTGGAAACATGATACTTGCCTATACACTAAAAATATTATTCTTTGTCAACATTAGGGATTCACAATCAGGGATGTGGATCTTTAAAAAAGGTAGCTTAAAACATATACAACCATTGGAATTATTTAATGATGGGATGCCTTTTTCAGAGGAAATAAAAATTGAGATGTTTACTAATAAACATATTAAAGCAAAAGAAATCCCGTCACTTCTTCGTGAACGCGCTGGTGATGTAAAAATACAGAGTTTTACAGATGGGTGGAAGAATTTAAAATTTCTTTTTAAAAAAAGGATTTCTTTCCAAAAATAAACATAAATCTTTTTTATCCAACTACGTTTTGTTCTTGTATTAGATCTGGATTTTCAAATCGTTTAAGTGATAATCTTTGTAAGACCGAAGATGTTTTTTTATCAATAATCTGATCTGAAATAAGTTTTGATACCATAGGTGCGAGCATGAATCCATGACCTGAGAACCCATGACAATGAACAAAACCAGGGGTATGTTCATCTTCACCGAGTATTGGTCGAGCATCGAGGGTTACATCATAGAAACCAGTCCAGTGTCGGAGCATATTCACCTGTTTCAATATCGGAGCATATCTCGTTAATGTGTGTGACATATGCTCAAGAAAAGCATAAGTGGGCATAAAACGAAAGCCACTTCGTTCCTCAGGGATTGGTATACCACCAACAATTTGTCCTTCAGCCTGTTGACTGAAATAAATCCCATCCCGAAAAGAGATGACCATTGCATCAAAAAGTGGTTGTAAGCGTTCTGTAGCCATTGCTTCCTTTCTAAATGGAGTATTTGGTAGATCAATAGAGACCTGTTTTGCAAGATCCTTTGACCATACTCCAGCTGCATTAATGACCCATGTACTTGTAAGGGTGCCTTTGTCAGTTTGTATCTCATAGAAGTAATCTTTCTTTTTCTTGATTTGTTTAACTGTGGTATGAGTATACAGTGATGCACCATGTTTTTCAGAAGCTCTGGCAAATGCAAAGGTTGTTTTAAATGGATTAGCATGCCCATCTGTAGGACAAAAAGTCGCTCCAATTGCTTGTATAGCTTTCACATCAAGAATTGGAACAATACGCTGTATATCTGAAACATCAACGATTTCAACATCAAGGTTCAATGATCGTTGAAGAGCAACATTTTGCTTAGATTGTTTCAGTTCTTTTTCAGTGTGATTAATAATAAGATATCCACCTTGTCGAAATTCAATATCAGCGTTCAATTCAGTGTTTAATCCTTCAAACATCTTCACACTATGCATGGCAAGCTCAATGTTTTCTTTTGTTGACCATTGCTGACGAATTCCTGCTCCACAGCTACCTGTTGCACCACTGCTAAGATAATTTTTCTCAAGTAAGACAACGGTTTTCTTTTGTTTTGCTAAACGGTATGCAAGGGCACATCCATTGATACCACCACCGATAATAACGATATCAGCTTTTCTTTTCATGATGTTCTCCCTTTTTTCTTTTCGCTGCAAGTGCACCAAGTGAGATTGGAATGAGTGGTGGTCGATTTGTTGGTAATGATGTTTCCTGAACTTGTTTTTTTGTCTCTCTTTCTAGGATTTTTTTTACCAGCTGAATACACACCCGTCCTTGACAGGGCCCCATACCAATGCGTAATTTCCTTCTAATCTCTTCTAAATCTGTATATCCCTCATGGATAATGGAGAGAATATCATCTTCAGTAATATCTTCACAGCGACAAATAATGGTTGTTTTTTTCATACCTATCATTTATTTTTGTAACCGGATGTTTCGCACATCCATAATGTTTTTCTTTGGAATTTCAATGGTAACTACTGTTGTATTATCACGTTTGTTTATTTTTTTTACAATACCGGTAGTTACAACCTCGCCTTTTCTGTTAAGGGCAAGGATTTCCTCATCGATAGCGGGTAAAGGAACAAATTCATATGGTAACGTTATACATCCTTTTTCATCAATGATTTTTAAAACAAAAATAGCTAGACCGGGGCAAATACTCACACATTTTCCACAGCCAATGCAAACATCATAATCAACAATGGGTATTGCATTGATATTTTTCATGGATATCGCATGAACTGGACATGAATCAACACAGGGATTACAAGGTATTTCTTGAATACATTCAATGCAAGCAACACCTTTTTTTAGGTGTTTATCTGAGGGAATTTGAATATCTTCAAGGCTAAGATATCCTTTTTGTTCATACTGTTTCATGTTCCTTTCTCCAGTATCTTGCTATTCTTTGTTTTGCCTGTCTGGGTTTTTGACCGAAGGGTCCTGCGTGTAGTTGATTTAGTTCTTCTATGAACTTTTTCCTTGTCTGCTCCGCATCATTTTTGATGTAGCCTAAACCTAATGCTGCGGAGATGCCAGCGATTTTCCCCTCAATCATTGCTGTACTTGCTTCTTCAATACCTGAGGTATCACCAGCAACATACACATTTGGTTTGCTTGTTTGCATGGTTTGATCATGGAGAGCGACGAAACCGCCTGCTTCAGAGATTGTTTTCATATGGACGTTCATTTGGGATAATAATCGAGTGGAGGGGGTGAGACCAACAGCAAGACATACGGTATCACAAGAAATAGTTTGATCTGATCCATGTATTGGTTGCCAGTGTTCATTAAGGGTGGTGATGGTGGCACCTTCTACTTTTTCTGTTCCAAGGACCTCTTTAATGGAGTGTCTTGTAAGAATGGGAACACCGCATCGTCGTAGTTTTGCAGCGTGAACATGATATCCACCAATAAGTGGTGCTGCTTCTACGACACAGGCAACATCAATACCTGCTTGAAGGAGTTGATAACTAACGATTAAGCCAACGTTTCCTGCACCAACCATAAGCATTCTTTTTCCTGGTTGGACGCCATATACATTCATAAGTGTTTGTACCGCCCCAGCACTATAGACTCCAGGAAGATCATTTCCTGGAAATAAAAGCATGTTTTCCATAGCGCCAACAGCAAAAATAACAGATTTGCATGTTATTTTATAATGGATGTTTGTAAAATCCTCACGTTTAATAACGCCAAACGTGTAAGAATCCTGCTTTTCATCTTCATAGTACCCGAAAACAGTTGCATTTAAAAGAAGATTCACTCGCTTGTCGATAGGTGGTTTTTTTATTTGTTGGTTGAGCATTTCAGCAATCTGAATTCCACGGGTTCCTGCTTTTTCTTGTTTTGATCCAAAAAACTTATGGGTTTGTTTTACTAATTGCCCGCCGATGCGCGCGTTCTCATCAACTAGTAATACTTGTGCACCATGGGATGCAGCAGAGATGGCTGCTTCTAATCCTGCAGGACCTGCACCAATGATGAGAATATCCACGTTTTTGTGTTGAGGGGCATGAAATGAATCTGTAGATGTTTTTGGCCATGCTGCTTTACTATCTTGCATAGTAACGGAGATATTTGCTTGTAATGGAGTGATACAAGTACGTATATTTGGTTGCCCATTGACTTCCATAAGGCATGAGGAGCATTTCCCGATCCCACAAAAAAAGCCACGTGGACGATGGTATTTCAAACTAGTTGAAAAGGTAGTAACTCCATTTGCATGAAGTGCTGCAGCAATACTGTCACCCGTATATCCTTTGAGTTTTTTTCCATTAAACGTGAATGGTAGCGCGTTTTGCCAGTCAAATGAGAGGATTGGATGATCTTTAATTCTCAGAGGGAGTCCCCAAAAATGAGATATCAAACAACATTATTTAAATCTATTATCAGGAGACAAAAAATCAATACAGTATTGAACATACGTTCAAGCAAGAATGAAAAGATTATTTGATTTGCACGTCTTTAAAATTATGGTGACGTTGCGCTAGTTTTCTAATGAGTTCAATATTCTTTCCTTTTCTTCCAATGATTTTAGATTTATCTGCAGCAGATACCTGTATTTTTGCAACAGGTTCATCCTCTGAACCGGAGAGCTCAATATTTTGGGTTGTATATGGTTTGCAGAGGTTTTTTATAAATTGAGCTTTGTCTGGTGTTTCCTCAACGAATTTAATATTTTTCTTAAACATGTTGCGGAGTCGTTCCAGGTTTTTTGCTTTCTTCCCGATTGCAGCTCCAAGTTGTCCTCTTCTGACAACAAAAATGATTTTATCCTCATCAATCATGCAATCCATGATATCAACATGAGCGGTCTGTGTTGCCATTCGGATACATTTCATCGCTTCATTGGTTAGCGAAATATCAGTCATAGTTCGCTACCTTTGTTTGAGTTGGGATAAGATATTATTCCCACCGTCATTAATGATTGAAAAAGATGCTACAGGAAATGCTTTTCCACAAATATATCCAAGTTCAACATTTGATGCCGTGGATATGTACACGGGAACATCATGTTTTTGTGCATGTTGTTGGATTTCTTCAGTGAACGGACAGTTTTTTGCAACTACGACAAGTTTTGCTTTTTTTTCTGTAATAGAAATCTCAGTTTGTCGTTTTCCAAAAATAACAGTTCCTTTTTTAACGATATTTTTAAATGATTTTTCAACTTCGACCATGCTTCTATTTCTCCTTTTTGTTCTTTGGTTTCGTTCGTTTCATTACAAGTTCAACAGCACCAGTACCAAGGTTGACAGGTTGACCAACAATAATGTTTTCAGCCACTCCTTCTAATAAATCTGATTCACCTCGACGACTTGCTTGTAGGAGGTGATTGACCGTGATTTCAAATGCGGCTCGTGAAAGCACACTGGTTTTCTCCCCACTAATCCCATGACGTCCAATTGCTTTGATTTCACCATCTGTTGTCATGAGATCTGCGACAAGCATGATATGTCGTTTATCTACGTTTAACCCTTGTTCAGAGAGAGTATTATAGGCTTCTTGAATGATCATATTTCTTGCTGCTTCTATACCAAGCACACGACCGACTGCTTGGATGTCATTTGTTGAGGTCCGATATGGATCAACTCCTTCGATTTCCAATACTTTTTCAAGATTACTTCCTTCGCTGTAAATCACATACCCTTCATTTGGTTCTCGTCGAATGATGATTCGGTTGATGCCATCGACACCTTTTACTTTCAGGGTTTTTACTTTTTCAGTGATATCAAGGAGTGTTTTGTAACTTGGTTCTTCAAGGGTGACAAGGATACTATTATTTTTTTGTAAAACAGCTTCAATCTTTCGAATTTTATTAATGACATCTAAGAGGTTGTCAGGGGTGATATCCTTGTTTTCCAAGGATTCTTTATCTGTACGAATGGTTATGGATAGATTTGTTAGATCTGTTTCAATTTCAGCGATATCATTTAATTCAGTAATCTCTATTTGATTAGCAACTTCTTTTGCAAGACTTGAATCCTGACGGTATTTTTCTGTAAGATATATCGTCATCATTGGTGTTGAGGGTGATGATCTTGCATCAACGATTTCAATTAAACGAGGAAGACCTAATGTCACATTAATCTCAGCAACTCCTGCATAGTGAAACGTTCTCATCGTCATCTGTGTACCGGGTTCTCCAATACTTTGTGCACCTATTATACCACAGGCTTCTGAAGGATCAATAAGATTTTTATGATAATCTACAAGGACCCTGGAGACAATCGTTGGTAGCATGGTTTTTGGAATATCTTCTTTTTTCATGTAATCAATGATATCATCAATGATGCCTTCAGGTAATGTTTGATCTTTAAGGATTTTTAGAATTTCTGTTTTTAATGGATCAACCTTTTCCACTGGTTTTTTCTCTGGTTTCTGTTTCACGGTAGTCTTAGTTTCTTTCGGTGTTTTCTCTACTTTTTTTGTCGTTGTCTTTTTTGTTTTCGTTGTTGTTTTCTTTGGCGTTGGTTTCTTAGTCATAGTTGTTTTTTTCTTTACTTCCTTTTTTGTTTTTTCAACTGTTTTCTCTACTTTTTTTGTCGCGGTCTTTTTTGTTTTCGTTGTTGTTTTTTTCACTGGTTTTTTTTCTGTAGTAGTTGTTGGTTTTTTTGAAGGAGTTTTTTTCTTTGTTACAGTCTTTTTTTCTGCCATTATGCACTACCCTCCTTCACTTCAGTAATAATTCGTTCAATGTCAACCGATTTACCATTAAGACTTCTAGTAGGATCAACTCCATCTTCTCCATAAAGGAACTGGATCAATTGTCCGCCTGCTTGTCTGACTGATCCATCATTTTCAACTTTAATATCTTCAAGTGCATTAATCAATCGTCGCTGCATGTACCCTGAACGGGAAGTTCGCACAGCGGTATCAACTAATCCCTCTCGTCCACCCATTGAGTGAAAGAAATATTCTGTTGGATTCAATCCTTTTTTATAGGAACTTGCGACAAATCCTTTAGCTTGTGCCCCAAGATCATGTTTTTTGAAATGAGGGAGAGTTCGATATTGGTATCCTCGATGAATACGCTCCCCACGAACTGCTTGTTGTCCGACGCAACCAGACATCTGAGAAAGATTCAACATAGATCCACGTGCACCTGATTTTGCCATGATAACCGCACTATTCTGCAGTCCAAGATGTTCGCCAGCAATCTCACCAGCCATATCTCGAGCTCGTCCAGTAACCCGCATGATCTCCATCTCAAGGGTCTCCTCAAGACTTCTGCCAGGTAGGGATTCCAACTCGCCTTCTTCATAGGCTTTGACAAGATTTTTGATTTTCTTCATAGCTTTATCTAGTCCATCAGCGATTTTCCGTTTTGCTTCCTCAGGGATATCCTCATCATCAATACTTGTGGTAAATCCTATCATTGAGGCAACTGCAATGCCTAATC
>Ga0180430_10000551_pt1 | contig 40404 bp, 30 predicted proteins | sample SS_ome_9_FD_132999 | JGI IMG/M metagenome (GOLD analysis project Ga0180430, IMG submission 132999) | Hypersaline lake sediment archaeal communities from the Salton Sea, California, USA - SS_1_S_2 metaG | ecosystem: Environmental > Aquatic > Non-marine Saline and Alkaline > Hypersaline >...
ACGTCCATGTTCAAGCACGCACTTCGCACCATCGCCGCCGCCACGCTGTTCTGCGCCGCCAGCGCGCACGCAGCCATTTTCGAGTTCGGCGCCCTGCTCAGCGGTTCGCAGGAAGTTCCGGCCGTAGCGACGCCCGGTAACGGCAGCGCCCTCGTCCTGTTCGACTCGGCCAGCAAGGAGCTCGTCTGGAACCTGTCCTTTCGCGGCCTGACCTCGCCAGTCAACACCGCCGGCTCCGGCCCCACCGCGCACATCCACGAGGCGCCCGCGGGTTCCAACGGCCCGGTGCGCATCTTCATCGATTCGACCAACCCCGGCACGCTGATCACCGGTGAAGGCAAGGTCGAGGGCATCTTTGCCGGCGCCGCCGTCATCGATGCCGCGCTCGAAGCCGCGCTGTTTGCCGGCGACCTGTACTTCAACCTGCACACCGCGACCTTCGGCAGCGGCGAGATCCGCGGGCAGATCCTGCCCGGCGCGGTGACCGTCGTGCCCTTGCCCGGCGCCGTGCTGCTGCTCGGCTCCGCACTCGGCGGCCTCACCCTGGTGCGCCGACGCGCTGCCTGAACGCTAGCGACGCGCTGCCGCGAGGCAGCCGATCTGCTGCAAAGGCCGGGCTCGTCCCGGCCTTTTTTTCGCCCGCCCTTCGACACCCCGTGGGCAGCCCGGGCGGACGCAGCGCTGCATCGATTCCGCCCCGACGGTGCGCGATCCCGGCGCCCGCGGTGGACCGCCCCGGCGGCGGGAAATGTTAGAATTGCGCGTTCACCTCCCGTCGCCCTCAGCGAGTCCAGTCTGAACGCCATGAACACCAAATATCGCAAACCCCTGCCGGGTACCGAGCTCGACTACTTCGATACCCGCGCCGCCGTCAACGACATCCGGCCCGGTGCCTACGCGACCTTGCCCTACACCTCGCGGGTGCTGGCCGAGAACCTCGTGCGCCGCTGCGACCCGGCCGACCTGACCGCCGCGCTCGGGCAGATCATCGAGGGCAAGCAGGAACTCGACTTCCCATGGTTCCCGGCGCGCGTGGTCTGTCACGACATCCTCGGACAGACCGCGCTGGTCGATCTCGCCGGACTGCGCGACGCCATCGCGGCCAAGGGCGGCGACCCAGCCGCGGTCAACCCGGTAGTGCCGACGCAGCTCATCGTCGATCATTCGCTCGCCGTCGAACATGCCGGCTTCGAGCCCGATGCCTTCGAGAAGAACCGCGCGATCGAGGATCGCCGCAACGACGATCGCTTCCACTTCATCAACTGGTGCAAGACCGCGTTCGAGAACGTCGACGTGATCCCGCCGGGCAACGGCATCATGCACCAGATCAACCTCGAGCGGATGTCGCCGGTGATCCACGCGCGCGACGGTGTCGCCTTCCCCGACACCCTGGTCGGCACCGACAGTCACACGCCGCACGTGGACGCACTCGGCGTGATCGCCATCGGCGTCGGTGGCCTCGAGGCCGAGAGCGTCATGCTCGGCCGCGCTTCGTACATGCGCCTGCCCGATATCGTCGGCGTGAAGCTGAGCGGCAAGCGCCAGCCGGGCATCACCGCGACCGATATCGTCCTCGCGCTGACCGAGTTCCTGCGCAAGGAGCGTGTCGTCTCGACCTACCTCGAATTCTTCGGCGAGGGCGCGGCCGCCCTGACCCTCGGCGACCGCGCGACGATTTCCAACATGACGCCCGAGTTCGGCGCGACCGCGGCGATGTTCTACATCGACCAGCAGACGCTCGAGTATCTCACCCTGACCGGGCGCGAGCCGGAGCAGGTCAAGCTGGTCGAGACCTATGCCAAGACGGCCGGCCTGTGGGCCGACGACCTCGCCGAGGCCCGGTACCCACGGGTGCTCGAATTCGATCTCTCCTCGGTGGTGCGCAACCTCGCCGGCCCCTCCAACCCGCACCGGCGCGTCGCGACCAGCGATCTCGCCGCCGCCGGTATCGCGAAGCATATCGATACCGAGGAAGGCAAGATGCCGGACGGCGCGGTCATCATCGCCGCCATCACGAGCTGCACCAACACCAGCAACCCGCGCAACGTCATCGCCGCCGGGCTCATCGCGCGCAACGCGAACGCGCGCGGGCTGACCCGCAAACCATGGGTGAAGAGCTCGCTCGCGCCGGGTTCCAAGGCGGTCAGGCTCTACCTCGAGGAGAGCGGCCTGCTGGACGAACTCGAGAAACTCGGCTTCGGCATCGTCGCGTTTGCCTGCACCACCTGTAACGGCATGAGCGGCGCACTCGACCCGAAGATCCAGCAGGAGATCATCGACCGCGATCTCTACGCCACGGCCGTGCTGTCCGGCAACCGTAACTTCGATGGCCGTATCCATCCCTATGCCAAGCAGGCCTTCCTCGCTTCGCCGCCGCTGGTCGTCGCGTACGCGATCGCGGGCACGGTGCGCTTCGACATCGAAAAGGACGCGCTCGGCGTCGACCAGCACGGCAAGCCGGTCACGCTCAAGGACATCTGGCCGAGCGACGAAGAGATCGACGCCATCGTCGCTTCATCGGTCAAGCCCGAGCAGTTCCGCAGCGTCTACGAACCGATGTTCGCGCATATCAAGGTCGAGCGCGCCGCGAGCCCGCTCTACGAGTGGCGCCCGCAGAGCACCTACATCCGCCGCCCGCCCTACTGGGAAGGCGCGCTGGCCGGTGAACGCGCGCTCGCGGGCATGCGCCCGCTGGCCGTGCTCGGCGACAACATCACCACCGATCACCTCTCGCCCTCGAACGCCATCCTGGCCAGCAGCGCGGCCGGTGAGTACCTGGCCAAGATGGGCCTGCCCGAAGAGGACTTCAATTCCTACGCGACCCACCGCGGCGACCATCTCACCGCGCAGCGCGCGACGTTCGCCAACCCGAAGCTCATCAACGAGATGGCGGTCGAGGACGGCGAAGTGAAGCAGGGTTCGCTGGCGCGCCTCGAGCCCGAGGGCGACGTGATGCGCATGTGGGAAGCAATCGAAACCTACCTGCAGCGCAAACAGCCCCTGATCATCGTCGCCGGCGCCGACTACGGCCAGGGTTCCTCGCGCGACTGGGCGGCCAAGGGCGTGCGCCTCGCCGGCGTCGAGGCGATCGTCGCCGAAGGCTTCGAACGCATCCACCGCACCAACCTGATCGGCATGGGCGTGCTGCCGCTCGAATTCAAGCCCGGTGAGACGCGCAAGACCTACGCCATCGACGGCACCGAGACCTACGACGTCGTCGGCACGCCGGCGCCGCGCGCCGATCTCACACTCGTCATCCATCGCCGCAACGGCGAGCGGGTCGAAGTGCCGGTGACCTGCCGCCTCGATACGGCGGAAGAAGTCTCGATCTATGCAGCCGGCGGTGTGCTGCAGCGCTTTGCTCAGGACTTTCTCGAATCGTCCGCGGCCTCGGCCGGCTGACGGCGGCCACGCCGGGTTCGCTGCGATCCGGCGCGCCCGTCTAGCGCGCGTCGCCCCGTCGCGCCGCGGCGCGGGCCGTCGCGCGAGACCGCACGCTGCGCGGCGCTTGATCAACCGGGGCGGGCGAGGTGTCGCCCGCCCCGCCACGTAGAGGAAACGATGTCATGCCCCACGCACCCCAGATCCGGATCCCGGCCACCTACATGCGCGGTGGCACCAGCAAGGGCGTGTTCTTCCGCCTCGACGATCTCCCCGAGCGCGCCCGCACGCCGGGCGCGGCGCGCGACGCGTTGCTGTTGCGCGTGATCGGCAGTCCCGACCCGTACGGCAAGCACACCGACGGCATGGGTGGCGCCACGTCGAGCACATCGAAGACGGTGATCGTGTCGCGTAGCAGCATGCCCGAGCACGATGTCGACTACCTCTTCGGTCAGGTCTCGATCGACACCGCGTTCGTCGACTGGAGCGGCAACTGCGGCAACCTGTCGGCCGCGGTCGGCCCGTTCGCCATCGCCGGCGGCCTGGTCGATGCCGCGCGCGTGCCGGACAACGGCATCGCCACCGTCCGCATCTGGCAGGCCAACATCCGCAAGACCATCGTCGCCCACGTCCCCATGACCGACGGGCAGCCGCAGGAAACCGGTGATTTCGAACTCGACGGCGTGACGTTTCCGGCCGCCGAGGTACAACTCGATTTCGTCGATCCGGCCGATGACAGCGGCGGCTCGATGTTCCCGACCGGCCATCTCGTCGACCAGCTCGAAGTCCCCGGCATCGGCACTTTCGAGGCGACCATGATCAACGCCGGCATCCCGACCATCTTCCTCGATGCCGAGGCACTCGGCTACACGGGCACGGAGCTGCAGGACGACATCAACGGCGACCCGCAGGCGCTCGCGCGCTTCGAGACCATTCGTGCGCACGGCGCACTGCGCATGGGCTTGATCACGGACGTCAGCGAGGCCGCCGCGCGGCAGCACACGCCCAAGGTCGCCTTCGTCGCGCCGCCACGGCGTTACGTCGCCTCCAACGGCAAGGCGATCGAGCCCGGAGACGTCGACCTGCTGGTACGCGCGCTGTCGATGGGCAAGCTGCATCACGCGATGATGGGCACCGCCGCCGTCGCCATCGGCACCGCGGCCGCCGTCCCCGGCACGCTGGTCAATCTCGCCGCGGGCGGCGGCGAACGCAACGCGGTGCGCTTCGGGCATCCCTCGGGCACGTTGCGGGTCGGCGCCGAGGCGATCCGGCAGGGCGACGAGTGGCAGGTGACCCGGGCCATGATGAGTCGAAGCGCACGGGTCCTGATGGAAGGCTGGGTGCGCGTGCCGGGCGACGCGTTCTGAACGCGTGACGCGCCGGCTGCCGCAAGGGCAGCCGGTCGCGGCGGAGCCGGGCGGCACAAATCGCCGGCGAGCCCTGCCTCGCTGCCGGCGTGAGCGTGCGCCGGCGCTGGTGTCTGCGACAGGTAAATATTGCAGCGCCTTGTAAGCCTTGCGCGCGCTCGCGTTGCCTGCGGCGGCGGCTAGCGCGGCCAGCGCACAGGTAGCGGCTGGCACGTCCCTTGCGACTGGCGTAGCAGGCATCGGCATTCCGGTCGTGCAGCCCCTCGCGGCACGCACCGGGCGCCGGGCCCGCGCCTGCGCCGCCACCCCCGCCGTCGCGTGCGCGTTCACCTGCAACCGCGGGGAGGAGCCAGAACCACATGAGGACAACCCTGCTCGCTCTCGCAGTCGCTGCTGCGAGCCCGGCAACGCTTGCGCAATCGGATGGCGATTCACCCTACAGCCTCGACCCCGGCCCGCGCGCCGGCACCTGGGAGTCGACGCTGACCGGCTCCGGCCAGTCCGACGACGAGTTCGACAATTCGAACTTCGGCGTGACCGGTTCGCTCGGCTATTACAAGACCAAGAACTGGCTGTTCACCGTCAAGCAGAGCCTGCAGCTCAACGACGACAACAACAGCACCCTGTTCGGCGGCCGCACCATCGGACAGGCCGCTTATCAATGGGATCACGGCCGCTGGCAGCCCTACCTGGGCCTCAACGTCGGAGGCATCTATGGCGCGACGGTGGCTGACGAGGCCGTGTTCGGTCCGGAGGTCGGCCTGAAGTACTACGTCAACGAAAGCACGTTCATGTTCGGCAACATCTCCTACGAAGTGCCGTTCGACGAGTGCTGCGACAACGGGGTCGTGCCCTACTCGGTTGGCGTTGGTTTCAACTTCTAGCGGCACGTCACCGCGCCCGTCAACGGACCGCAGCCACGCGGCTGCAGTCGTCCGCCCAACCCGACACAGAGGCTCAATGAATGGCTGCAATTCCCATCACGCGGGGAGCGGCGGCACTCGCCGTCGTGCTCTCCTGCCACTGCGCACAAGCGCTCGCGGCGGATCGCGCTGCTTTCGACGACGCGCTTGCGCGCGGCTACCAGAACCTGGCCGAACTCGAGCGACGCCAGGGTGACCACCGCGATGCCGAGACCTACATGGCCCGCGCCGAAGCCGCGCGCCGCGGTCAGCCCCCGGCTCCCGAAGCGGTCGCAAAACGCGCGCCGTTTCTCGACGCGGGCTACGTCGCGGCGCTCGACAGCGCCCACCAGCGCCTCGTCGGCGCGCTCGGCGCGGGCGCGCGCGACAAAGCGGCGACGGCCGCGGCGCGCGCGCAATCGTCCTACGACTGCTGGCTCGAACAGGCCAGCGAGGATCTGCAGGACGACCACATCGCGGCCTGTCGCGAGGCCTACATGAGCGCGATGGCTGCCGTCGACGATGCACTCGCGGCGCCACCACCCGCGCCGCCGGAACCGGTTGCCGCGGCCGACGGTGACGGCGACGGTGTGCCGGACGCCGCCGATGATTGTCCCGGTACCGCTGCCGGCACGCCGGTCGACGCCAGCGGCTGCCCGCGCATGCCGCGACTCGAAGGCGTTCATTTCGCCTTCGACAAGGCGACGCTGACGACCGCCGCCGAGGACATCCTCGACGAGGTTGTGCAGACGGTGCGCGACAATCCCCACGTACGGCTGGAACTCGTCGGTCACACCGACTCCATCGGCGACGCCGAGTACAACCGCCGACTTTCCCGGCGCCGTGCCGACGCCGCGCGCGACTACCTGGCGGCCGCCGGTATCGACGGCGCACGCCTGAGCACCGCCGGACGCGGCGAGAGCGAGCCCATTGCCGACAACGCAAGCACAGCCGGGCGGCGCGAAAACCGTCGCGTTGAAATCACCGCGCGTCCGGCGCGCTGAGGCGGCAGCCCCGTCCGCTCCGACTCCCTGCCGCCCTCGCGCGGCAGGGAGTCGGCCGGGACCCCGTTCCACGGCCGACCCCGGCCTCCGGCAAGCCGGCATTTGCCCACCCTGGCGTTTGCGCGTACAAGGTAAGCCTGCGACGTCGATAGCGGGAGGAATGGATCAATGACGCTGCTGGTGACCGGACTCGTGGTGTTCTTCGCCGCGCACAGCTTCTGCATGTTCCGAGACGCTCGCGCGGCGCTCGTCGACCGCCTCGGAGCGCTGCCCTACCGGGCGCTGTTCTCGCTCGTCTCGCTGGCCGGCTTCGTCGCCATCGTGATGGGCTACGGCGACGCGCCCCGAATCGCGATATGGTCGCCGCCGGTGTGGACACGTCACGTGACCATGCTCCTCATGCTGCCGGTATTCGTGCTGCTCGTCGCCGCCTACCTGCCCTGCAACATCAAGGCACGCCTGCGCAACCCGATGCTCATCGCGATCAAGACCTGGGCCGTCGCGCACCTCGTCGCCAACGGCGACCTCGCCTCGATGTTGCTGTTCGGCAGCTTTCTCGCCTGGGCCGTCGTCGACATGATCGCGGTCAAGCGCAGCGGACGGGGTGCGGTCGTGAGCAATCCGCGCGACATGCTCGATGCCGTCGCGATCGCCGCCGGCCTCGTGATCTACGCCCTGGTGCTGACGCGCTGGCACGTCTACATAGCCGGCGTCCCGTTGATGGCCCCCTGAACCGGCCCCGGCACGACGCGTCCCGGCTGCGGCTGCGGCGATCGGTCGCGCGGTGTAGAATCGCCGGCGCCACCGCAGCTAGCGACGATGACGCCCGATGGGTTCGGAACCGACCACGCAAGACGAACGCTTCCAGCACCATATCCTGCAAGGGGTGTCGCGCACGTTCGCGCTGACCATCCCGCAACTGCCTGCGGCGCTCTACCGCGCGGTCGCCAACGCCTACCTGTTGTGCCGCATCGCCGACACCATCGAGGACGACGCCGGGCTGGCCTTCGCGGACAAACAGCGTTACTCGGAACAGTTCATCGCGATCGTCGACGGCCGCGCCGACGCCGCGCCGTTCGCCGCGGAACTCGCACCACGCCTCGCGCCGCATGCGACTGCCGCCGAACGCGAGCTGATCGCGGGCACGGCCTCGGTCGTCCGCATCACGCACGCGCTCAATCCGGCCCAGCAGGCGGCAATGGCGCGCTGCGTGCGCATCATGGCCGAGGGCATGGTCCATTACCAAGGCCAGGAGACACTCGACGGCGTCGCCGACCAGGCGGCAATGGACCGTTACTGCTATTACGTGGCAGGCGTTGTCGGCGAGATGCTGACCACCTTGTTCTGCGATCACTGCCCGTCGCTCGCCGCGCGCGAGACAGAGATGATGCATCTCGCGGTGTCGTTCGGGCAGGGCCTGCAGATGACCAACATCCTCAAGGACGTGTGGGATGACCGCGAGCGGGGCGCGTGCTGGTTGCCGCGCGACATCTTCGTCCAGCGCGGCGTGCGCCTGAGCGAGATCGCGCCGGGTCAGGGCGGCGCCGCCTTCGAGGAAGCTTTCGGTCAGCTCATCGCGACGGCCCACGGCCATCTTCGCAACGCGCTGCGTTACACGCTGATGCTGCCGGCCGATGAGCCCGGTATCCGTCGCTTCTGCCTGTGGGCGCTGGGCATGGCCGTGCTGACGCTGCGCAAGCTCAATCGGCACCGCGATTTCGCCAGCGGCAGCGAGGTCAAGATCTCGCGGCGCGCGGTCAAGGCCACTATTCTCACCACCAACCTCCTGGTGCGCTCGGATCGCGCGCTCGAGGCACTGTTCGGCCTCGCCTCGACGGGGCTGCCGCAGAGCCGCATCAGTACGCCGCTGGCGAGCGTCGCCGACATCGCCGGCAGCCGCGTCGCGCCCTGAGGGCGCACGCCCGCGACACGCGCTCCACTGGGCCCGCCCCGTGCACATCGGCATCATCGCGGCTCTCGACGTCGAGGCCAGGGCCTTCGGCGGCGGCATCGGTATGCTGCTCGGCCAGCATACCTACCGCGTCAACGTGAGCGGCCCGGGCCAGGCCAACGCGGCGCGCGCGACCAACGAGCTGGTACGCGCCGGTTGCGAAGTCCTGCTCAGCTGGGGCCTGGCCGGCGGCCTGGACCGGGCACTCGCGCCCGGCGATGTGATCGTCGCGGAGCGCCTGCTGACCCGCGGCGGGCACGCGCTCGAGCCCGATGACGACCTGGTCGGGCTACTGCTCTCGCGGCTCGCAGGCGCGCGCCGCGGCACGGTGCTGAGCCTCGATCGCCCTGCTGCCGACGCGCGCGAAAAAATGCACCTGCGCGAACGCTTCGAGGCCGATGCGGTCGACATGGAATCGACCGCAGTTGCCCACGTCGCACGCTCGGCGGGGTGTCGCTTCCTCAGCGTGCGCGCCATCGTCGATCCCGCCGCGTTCGAGATTCCGGCCGCCGCGTTGGCGGGCATGGGCAGCGACGGCGCCCTGAGCGCATGGCGTACGCTGAACGTCGTGCTGGCCGACCCCTCGCAGATCCCGCCCATGCTCAGACTGGCCGTACATTACCGGCGGGCACTACGCGGCCTGCGGGATACGGTAAAGAGCCTGCAATGACGGCACCCGTCGCAACGCCATGACGAGCCGGTTCGAAAGCCGCGCCGCCGCGTTCATCGAAAGCATCGTGGCGCGCTGCGTACGCCGGCCCTGGCTCGTGTTGAGCGGGTTCTGCCTGCTCGCCGTGCTGGCCGCGAGACTCACCGTCAGCAACATCGCGATCAATACCGATACCACTGACATGCTCTCGGCAGAGCTGCCATGGCGTATCGCCTACACCGACTATCAGCGCGCCTTCCCCTATTTCAGTGACAGCCTGGTGGTGGTCATCGACGCCCCCACGCCGGATCTCGCCGACGCGGCTTCACGCCGCCTGTCACGTGCGCTGGCCGCGGACACGAGCCATTTCGAGGAAGTCTTCGCGCCGCAGGCGGACCGCTTCTTCCGCGAGCATCAGTTCCTGTACCTGGATACCGGCGAGCTCGAGCAGCTGACCAGCGATCTCGCGGGCGCCCAAGCCCTGCTCGGGCGTCTCGCCGAGGATCCCGGGCTCAACGGGCTGCTCGCGCTGCTCGACGACATCGCCGCGGCCGACACGACGAGCGCGCCGGCGCGCCTCGCACCCGTACTCGAGACCATGGCCGACACGGTCGACGCCTTCCTCGCCGGGGACGCAACGCCGATGTCATGGCAGAACCTGCTCGGCGGCGACGGTCTCGACGCGCCGACGCGCGCGGTGTTCACGGTCAAGCCGCGGATCGATTTCAACAGCCTGCTCCCCGCCGAGAGTGCCATCGGCGCCGTGCGCGACGCCGCGCGTCAACTCGGCTACGGACCCGACGGCGCGGTCGCGATACGACTGACCGGGGCCGCCGCGCTCGGCTACGACGAACTCTACAGTGTCATGCACGGCGCCGAGCGCGCCGCGCTACTGGCCTTCGTCATGGTCGCCGCCTGCCTCGTGGTCGGGCTCGGTTCGTTGTCGCTGGTGGTGGCAACGCTGGTCACCCTGGTCGTCGGCCTGTTGCTCACGGCCTGCTTCGCCGCGCTCGCGGTCGGCACGCTGAACATGATCTCGATCGCCTTCGCCGTGCTCTACGTCGGCCTCGGCGTCGACTTCGCGATCCACGTGTGCCTGCGCTACCGCGAACTCAGCGCGGGCCGTGCCAAGCGTGACGCCATTCTGGCCACGGCGCGACACATCGGGGTATCGCTGGCGCTGTGCGCGCTGACGACCGCGATAGGATTTCTCGCCTTCCTGCCGACCAGCTACCGCGGCGTCGCCGAGCTCGGCAAGATCGCCGGCGCCGGCATCATCATCGGCCTGGTCGTGAGTCTCACCCTGCTGCCGGTGCTGCTCGAGATCCTGCCCGCGGTGCACGCGCGGAAGACGGCGCGCACGGCACGCCTGCTCGAACGGACCGGGGCACAGCGCCACCCCGGGCGGGTCATCGCGCTCGCCCTGCTCGCCGCGGCGCTCGCGTCACTCGCGCTCCCTCACGCGCGCTTCGATCACAACCCGCTGCATCTCAACGATCCGAACGCCGAATCGGTGCGCGCGCTCGCCGACCTCGCCGCCGAGCAATCGATCTACAACATCGACGTGGTCGAACCGAACGCCGCGAGCGCGGCCCGCCTCGCGCGCGAGCTCGAAGCGCTGCCGAGCGTGGCCAGCGTCACCCGGCCCACGGACCTCGTGCCGGCGGCCCAGGACGAGAAACTCGCGCTCATCGAGAACCTCGCCTTCACCCTGGGCGGCACATTGACCGCCGGCACGGCCTCGGCGCTCGTCCCGGCGGACGTCGAGGCGCGCCTGGCGGCGCTTGCCACGAGCCTGCGCACGGCCCGTCCGGGCGCGCCCCTGGCGTCGGCATTCGACCGGCTTGCCGACAGTTTCGATCGCCTGCACCAGAACCTCGAGCCCCTGCCACCTGCGGCCACGCGCGAACGCCTGGCCGCCTTGCAGACCACCCTCATGGCGCATTTTCCGGCATTGCTCGAACGTCTCGACGACGCACTCGCCGCCTCGTCGTTCACGTTCGAAGACCTGCCCGAAGCACTGCGCCGGCGCTGGGTCAGTGCCGACGGCCTGCAGCGCCTCGAGATTGCGCCCAGCGAGGATCTCGACGACAACCACGCGCTCGAACGTTTCGTCAACGAGGTGCGTGCCGTGACGGGACCGGGCGCGACCGGTACACCGATCATCAACGTCGAAGCGAGCCGCGCGGTCACCCAGGCGTTCTACCAGGCCTTCGCCACCGCCGGCATCTGTATCACGCTGTTGCTGACCGTGATCCTGCGGCGCGCACGCGAGGTCGCGGTGGTGCTGGCGCCGCTGTTACTCGCCGGCCTGCTCACGACCGCCGTCAGCGTCACGCTCGGCATGCCTTTCAACTTCGCGAACATCATCGCGCTACCGCTGTTGATGGGCATCGGCGTCGACAGCGCGCTGCACATCCTGCATCGCTACAAGACTACCGGGCGCGACGACGTTTCGCTGATGGCCTCGAGTTCGGCACGCGCGGTGCTGTTCAGCGCTTTGACGACGACCGCGAGCTTCGGCAATCTTGCCACCTCGCCGCATGCCGGCACGGCCAGCATGGGAGTAATGCTCACCGTCGGACTCGCGATGACGCTCGTGTGCACGCTGGTCGTGCTCCCCGCCCTGTTGCGGCGCTACGTACAACCAACGGGTTCCCTGACATGACCGACAAACCCTGGGATGCTCGCGCCGCGGCGTGGCTGATCCGGCCATTCATCGATTCGCCGCGCGTGATGCCGAATCATTTCACCGCGCTCCGCCTGCTCGTCGGCCTGGCGGGAGCCGCGTGCTTCGCCCTGGGCGATATGCCCAACCTGGCGGCGCTGCTGATCGTCGCCTCGAACTTCCTCGATCATACCGACGGCGAACTCGCCCGGCTCGGCGGCAAGGGCAGCCGCTTCGGTCATTACTTCGACCTCGCCGCCGATGCCATGGTCACCATCGGCATGTTCGTCGGCATCGGCATCGGACTGGCCCCAGCCAGCGGCCACGGCAGCATCCTGATGGGGATCGTCGCGGGCCTTGCCGTCGCCCTGATCTTCCATCTGCGCTATCTCATCGAGGAGGCGCTCGGCAAAGATGCCACGCGGCAGCCGCGCCTGGGCGGATTCGAAGCCGAAGACGTGCTCTACCTGCTGCCCCTGGTGACGTTGAGCGGACTGCTCGACGGTTTCCTCGCCGCGGCGGCGGTCGGTGCGCCGCTGGCCGCGGCGCTGGTCGTGGCGCAATACCTGCGCGTGATGCACGGGCGCGGTCCGGCGGCGCCGTGAGCGTTCTCGTCACCGGTGCAAGCGGCTTCCTCGGCAGCGCCGTGGTGCGCACGCTGCTGGCGAGCGGCGAGCAGGTGCGCGTGCTCACGCGGGCGAACAGCGATCCGGCCAACCTCGCCGGCCTGGACGTCGAAATCTGCCAGGGCGATCTGCGCGATGCGGCTTCGCTCACCGGAGCCTGTCGCGGCATGCAGGGGCTCTACCACGTCGCCGCCGATTACCGGTTGTGGGTGCGCGATCCGAACGAACTCTACCAGAGCAACGTCGAGGGCACCCGCCACCTCATGCGCGCCGCACTCGACGCCGGCATCGAGCGCATCGTCTACACGAGTTCGGTTGCGACGCTCGGCATCAAGGGCGATGGCACCCCCGGCAACGAGGACACCCCGGTCGCGCTCGCCGACATGATCGGGCATTACAAGCGTTCCAAGTTCCTTGCCGAGCGCGTGGTCGACGAGCTCGTCCGCGAGGCCGGCCTGCCGGCCGTGATCGTCAACCCGTCGACCCCGATCGGACCGCGCGACATCAAGCCGACACCGACCGGACGCATCGTGCGCGATGCCGCCTGCGGCCGCATACCGGCATTCGTCGACACGGGGCTGAACGTCGCCCACGTCGACGATGTCGCGGCCGGGCACCTGCTCGCCTACGCACACGGACAGATCGGGCGGCGCTACATCCTGGGTGGCGACGACCTCAGCCTGCGCGAGATTCTCGGCATTGTTGCCGAGTGGTGCGAACGCGCGCCACCACGGGTGCGCCTGCCGCGCCATGCCGTCTATCCGGTTGCCTGGCTGTCGCAATGGTGGGCGCGGGTGAGCAACGGCCCGGAACCGCAGGCCACGATCGACGGCCTGCGCATGGCGGCGAAGAAGATGTACTTCGACTGCGCCCGCGCGCGCACCGAGCTCGGCTACCAGAGTCGGCCCGCCGCCACGGCGATCACCGACGCACTGCTCTGGTTCCGGGCGCAGGGCACGATCCGCTGAGCGAGTCCCGCACGTCGCGCGTGCCTGGGGACAGGGAACGCGGCGTCGGAGAAACGTCGTTCATGCGCGAGCAGGCGAGCAGGCGAGCATCGGAGGATGCCGCGCAACGGCGCCATCGGGCCGCGCAGCTACTGGTAGCGAGCTGCGCTATCGCAGCTCGGCGGACGCGACCGCCGGCGTCACGTGGTAGAGCGAGGCGAACAGCAGACTCACCGCGATCCAGACGAGGTCACGGCAACGCCGCACCAGCGCCGTGGCGACACCGGCGGAGGCGACACCGGTCAGCGCACCGACGCCGATCAGGAACGCGCCTTCCTGGGTGCCGAGCCCGGCCGGAATGAAGAAGGTCGCCGTGCGCACGAGCTGCACCATGCATTCGATCATCCACACTTCGGCGAAGCTCGCCGGGTAGCCGACCAGGTGCATGATGACGTAGACCTCGAGCACCCCGAGTATCCAGTTGGCCAGCGCGAATCCGAACGACCACGCCAGGCGCCAGCCGTGGCGACCGTAGAAGCGCTCGAACTGGCGGTCGATGTCCTCCGCCGCGGCCAGCGCACCGCTGAGACGGCGTCCGAAGCGCGACCGGCCGAGTCGCCGCGCAACGTGGGTCGACAGGCGCAGATGCTGCATGAGGAAGAACACCACCGCGCAGAGCACGATGAAGGAAAAGCCACCCAGCGCGATCGCCTTGTGGGTATCGGTGAACGACGGGTGACCGAGCAGCATGAGCACGCCGACACCGACGAACACGACCAGCGAGAACATGCTGGTGGTCTTGGCGATGACGAGCGAAGCCCCGGAATCGCGCAGGGGCACGCCCCAGTTCACTTTGAGCAACCAGGCTTTGACCGGCTCGCCGCCGAGCGACGCGGTCGGCGTGATGTTGTTATAGGCTTCGCCGATCATGCGCACCACGTAGGTGCGGCCGATCCAGCGCACGGACAGCGGTACCGCGGGCAGCGCGATGTGCCAGCTGAGCGCATCGGCACCGAAATACAGTGAGTACACCAGCAGCACGGCGAGCATGCCGGAGAAACCGACCGCCGAGACCTGCATCCATAGCTGGTCGAGATCGGTGCTCGCCACGACGACGCCGAGCAGCGCGACGCCGATGAGCAGGAACAGGAGCTTGGCGAATCTCAACATGCGCGGGAGGGCCGGACCGGGTGGGCTGGCGGGAGGCGGAGGACAGCGCGCAGACTATCGCACAATGCGCCCGCGGGCGGCAATTTCGGTTGCGACCGCAGACGCGCCCAAGTACCCTTGCCGCCCACCGCTACCACGGCATTCCAGGTAACCCGATGACCGCTACCGCCGCCGACGCGTGCCCGCCGAGTGAACTCGGCACGCGACTTGACGGACTTGATCTCACCGCGCTCAAGGCCGAGTTCGCGCGCCAGGATGAATTCATCGCGATCCCGGATTTCCTTGCCCCGGCAGCGCTCGCGCCGCTCCTCGACAGCCTGCCGACGCTCGAGCCGCGCGTGCATCGCAACTTCATCCCGGGCCACAAGAAGGGCGGCAGCGTATCGCGCTACGAACTCGACGCCCGGGCCCCGGCCTTCCCCGCGTTCTATCGCGATCCGTCGCTGCTCACCTTCCTGCGCAACCTCACCGGGCAGGATCTCAAGTACTGTCCCGAGGACGATCCGCACACCTACGCGCTCTACTATTACACCGAGCCCGGCGACCACATCGGCTGGCATTACGACACGTCCTACTACAAGGGCCAGCGCTACACCATCCTGCTCGGCCTGGTCGACGAATCGAGCTGCCGCCTCGAGTACGAGCTGTACCGCGCGGACAGCGCACGCGAAAGCGTCGCCGATGCAGCCGCTCTCAGCCCCGGCATGCTGGTCGTGTTCAACGGCGACAAGCTCTGGCACCGCGTGACCCCCGCGGGGCCCGGCGAGCGGCGCGTGGCGTTGACGCTCGAGTATGTCACCAGCCACGACATGCACCCGTTCCGTCGCTTCGTCTCGAACATGAAGGACGCCATCGCGTATTTCGGCTTCCGCCAGGTGTTTTCGCGCGCCCGCGCGCGCTGAGCGGCGCGCATGAAAGCGATCATTCTGGCTGCCGGCGTCGGCTCACGGCTCGGGGCGGTCCACAGCGGACCCAAGTGCCTGCTCGAGTTCGCCGGGCGCAGCCTGCTGGCGCGTCATTTCGACACGCTGGCCGGGCTCGGTATCGACGACATCACCCTGGTGCTCGGCCACGCCGCGGAGGCGATCGTCGAGGCCGCACGGGGCGCCGCGCGCAAAGCGCCTCTCGTGCACTACAACCCCGACTACACCGAGGGCTCGATGCTGAGCCTGTGGCATGCGCGCCAGGCCCTGCTCGGTGGCGACGACGTGCTGCTCATGGATGCCGACGTGCTCTACGACCCGCGCATCATGGCGCGGCTGGCCGGTAGCGCGCGCGCCAACTGCTTCCTGCTCGACCGCGACTTCGTACCCGGCGACGAACCGGTCAAGATCTGCCTCGACGGCGCGCGCATCGTCGAGTTCCGCAAGCGCATCGCGGCGGGCCTCGGCTATAATTCGGTTGGCGAGTCGGTCGGCTTCTTCAAGTTCGACGCCGCCATGGCCACCCGCCTGGCGCGCATCGTCTCGCGCTACGCGGCGGGCGGCGGCCGCGATCAACCCCACGAGGAAGCGCTGCGCGATCTCGCGCTCGAAGCCGGCGACGCGATCGGTGTCGAGGACATCACCGGGCTCGCCTGGATCGAGATCGACTTCCCCGCAGACGTGACCCGCGCAACGCAGGAAATCCTGCCCAGAATCGATGACTGCACCTCACGCTGAAGCGCCGCTGCGGCCGCGCAAGACCACCCAGCTGCGCAACCTGCTCACTTCGTCCGCGCTCGAGTTCATTCTCGAGGCCCACAACGGTCTGAGCGCACGCATCGCCGAGGAAGCCGGGTTTCGCGGCCTGTGGGCCAGCGGCCTGGCGCTGTCGGCGCAGTTCGGCGTGCGCGACAACAACGAGGCGAGCTGGACCCAGGTGGTCGACATGGTCGAGTTCATGGCCGATGTCACGAGCGTGCCGATCCTGCTCGACGGCGACACCGGCTACGGCAACTTCAACAACATGCGCCGCCTGGTGCGCAAGCTCGAGCAGCGCGGCATCGCCGGCGTATGCATCGAGGACAAACTGTTTCCCAAGACCAACAGCTTCATCGACGGCGATCGCCAGGAACTCGCCGACATCGACGAGTTCTGCGGCAAGATCGCCGCCGGCAAGGACTCGCAAGCCGATGACGACTTCTGCGTCGTCGCCCGCGTCGAGGCCTACATCGCCGGCTGGGACACGGCCGAAGCGATCAAGCGCGCCGAAGCCTACCGGCGCGCCGGCGCCGACGCCATCCTCATCCACAGCGCCTGGTCGCGCCCCGATCAGATCCTGGAGTTCGCCCGGGAATGGGCCAACCGCGCGCCGCTGGTGATCGTGCCGACGAAGTACTACAGCACGCCCACGCAGGTGTTTCGCGAGGCCGACATCAGCCTCGTGATCTGGGCCAATCACCTCGTGCGCAGCGCCGTCAGCGCGATGCAGGCGACGGCCCGGCGGATCTACCAGGACGAATCGCTGATCGACGTCGAGGATCACATCGCCAGCGTCAAGGAAATCTTCCGCCTGCAGGGCGCCGACGAGCTGGCCGAGGCGGAACGACGTTATTTCCTAGGCAACCGCCGCGAGGCCGGCGCCGTGGTGCTGGCCGCGAGTCGGGGTGACGGCCTCGCGGATCTCACCGACGACCGCCCGAAGGTAATGCTGCCGGTCAACGGCAAGCCGTTGCTGCATCGCCTGGTCGAGAGCTGCAAGCGCGCGCAGCTCGACCCGGTGACGGTGGTCGCCGGTTACAAGGCCGAACGCATCGCCGCACCCGGCATCGAGCTGGTCGTGAACGACGCGCATGCCAGCACCGGCGAGCTGGCGTCGCTGGCGTGCGCGCGCGAGCGGCTCGGCGACGACGTCGTCGTCATGTACGGCGACCTGTTGTTCCGCAACTACGTGCTGCGCGGCCTGATCGATGCCGAGCACGAGCTGACGGTGGTGGTGGACTCCTTGCCGGCCACGCGGGCGACCACCGGCGCCCCGGACTACGCCTACTGCAGCGCGGCCGACGATCGGTCACTGTGGGAGCAGGACGTGTGGCTGGAACGCATCGCCAGCACGCCCGAACACGACGGGCGCCGCGCCGACGGGCGCTGGATCGGCATGCTCGGCGCACGCGGCGCGGGCGCGGTCCGACTCGCCGAGACGCTGGACAGCCTCGCGGCGCGCGGCGACTTCGCCACCCTCGGCATGCGCGACCTGCTCAACGCGCTGATCGATGCGGGCCACCGTGTGCACGTCGTCTACGTCAACGGCCACTGGCTCGACATCAACTCGCTGAGCGACCTCGAGCACGCCGGGACCTTCACCTCCGGACAACGCTGACATCATGATCCACGCGCGCGACTTCGTCGATGCGGCACGGCAACGCGGCTTCGACTGCTATGCCGGCGTGCCGTGCTCCTTCCTGACCCCGTTCATCAATTATGTCATCGGCGACACGGCGCTCGACTATGTTTCGGCCGCCAATGAAGGTGATGCCGTAGCGATCGCCGCCGGTGCCACCCTCGGCGGCCGCCGCGCGGTGGCGATGATGCAGAACTCCGGCCTCGGCAACGCGGTCAGCCCCCTGACTTCACTCACCTGGACGTTCCGCATTCCGATCCTCGTCGTGTGCACCCACCGCGGCGCACCGGGCGTCAAGGACGAACCCCAGCATGAGCTGATGGGCCAGATCACCGGGCGCCTGTTCGAGACCATGGACGTGCCGTGGCAGGAATTTCCACGCACACAGGCGGCCATCGCGCCGGCGCTGGATGCAGCGGATGCGCACGCACGCGAGAGCGGGAGGCCTTTCGCGCTGGTCATGCAGAAAGGTACCTGCGAGCCCTGCCCCCTGGATCGCCGCGCCCCCGCTGCGGCGCGTTCGCCAGCGCACATTACCGGCAACGGCCATCGCGCGGCCGTCGCCGCGCGACCGTCGCGGCACGCGGTGCTCGCGCGCCTGGTTGCGCGGACCGACCCGGCACGCACGGTGCTCATCGCGACGACCGGCTTCACCGGGCGCGAACTCTACGCGATCGACGATCGCCCCAATCACCTGTACATGGTCGGTTCGATGGGTTGCGCCTCCTCGCTCGGTCTCGGCCTGGCACTGGCGCGGCCGGATCTCGAGGTCGTCGTCATCGATGGTGACGGCGCGGCCCTCATGCGCATGGGCAACCTGGCGACGGTCGGCGCCTACCGTCCGCCCAACCTGACCCACCTGCTGCTCGACAACGAGGTACACGACTCGACCGGCGCGCAGGCGACGGTCGCGGCCGGCGTGGATTTCGCCGCGATCGCGGCCGCCTGCGGTTACGCCACGGTGCTGCGTAGCGACGAGCTGACCGAACTCGACGCGCTGTCCGTAGCGGCGCCGGGGCCGCGCTTCGCACACGTAAAGATCGCGCCCGGCACCATCGACGACCTGCCACGCCCTTCGATCACGCCACCGGACGTGTGCGCACGCCTGATGGACCACATCGGAGCCCGCTGATGCGAACCATCCTGCTCAACCCCGGCCCGGTAACGCTGAGCGCGCGCGTGCGCGCCGCACTCGCACGCCCCGACCTGTGCCACCGCGAGAGCGAGTTCGCGATGCTGCAGGACGGACTCAGGCGCAAGCTGCTCGCGGTCGAGAACCTCGACGCCGCGACCTGGGCGGCGGTCTTGCTGACCGGCTCCGGCACGGCAGCCGTGGAGGCGATGCTGGTCAGCTGCGTGCCGGCGGACGGCCGCGTACTCGTGATCGAGAATGGCGTCTACGGCGAGCGCATGCAACGCATTTGCGCCGCCTACGGCATCGATCACGCGCGCGTTCACGGCGGCTGGGGCGAGGCGATCGACGTCGACGCGGTACGCGCCGCACTCGCCGCCGCGCGGTACACCCACGTCGCCGTGGTCCACCACGAGACGACCACCGGACGCCTCAACGACCTCGCCGCGCTCGCCGCGGTGTGTCGCGACAGCGGCGCGCGCCTGTTGGTCGATGGTGTCAGCAGCTTCGGCGCCGAGACGATCGAATTCGACCGCTGGGGCCTCGACGCCTGCGCGGCGACCGCCAACAAATGCCTGCACGGTGTGCCCGGCACGGCTTTCGTCGTGCTCCGCCGTGCGGCGCTCGCCGCCGCACCGGCGCGCGGCGTGTACCTCAACCTGGCCGACTACCTGGCGCGTCAGGACGCGCATGGCACGCCGTTCACGCAGTCGGTACAGACCTTCTACGCGCTCGACGAAGCGCTCGACGAGTTCTTCGAAGCCGGCGGACGCGCCGCGCGCCATGCGCTGTTCACATCCCGCATGCGGCGCATCCGCAGCCATCTCGAGCAGCTTCGCGTGCGCGGCATGCTGCCTGCCGCCGAGTGCTCGTGCGTATTGCACGGCTTCGAGCTGCCTGCCGGCCGCACCTACGCGGTGCTGCACGACGCGCTCAAGGCACGCGGCTTCATCATCTACGCCGGCCAGGGCGCGCTGTCCGAACAGGTCTTCCGCATCTCGGCGATGGGCGACATCGGCGAGGACGACCTGGCACGCCTGGAGACCGCGCTCAGCGACGTCCTCGCCTGAAGCGCAGCGGCGCCGCCCGTGCGTTCAGGCGCGGCGGATGGCCGGCGTGGCGCCGCCGAGCCGCGCGACGCGTTCGCGCACGAAACGCTCGAACGCATCGACGGTGAGTCCGGCATCGCGCAGCATGTCGTCGCGCGAGCCGTGCTGGATGAGGCGGTCGGGCAGGCCGTAATTGGCGATCGCGGTGCCCTGGCCAGCCGCCGCGAGGCATTCGCCGACGGCGCTGCCGGCTCCGCCGGCGACCACGTTCTCCTCGATGGTGACGATGAGATCGTGGCTGGCAGCGAGCTCGAGCACGAGGGCCTCGTCCAACGGTTTGACGAAACGCATGTTGACGACCGAGGCATCGATGCGCTCGCCAACCTCCTCGGCCAGCGCGAGCATCACGCCGAAGGCCAGGATCGCGACGCGCGAGCCTTCGCGACGCCGCTCGGCCTTGCCCACCGGCAACGCCTGCATGTCCTCCATCACCGCGACACCCGGGCCGCTGCCGCGGGGATAGCGCACTGCGCTCGGTCCGTCCAGCGTGAACCCGGTGTAGAGCATCTGGCGACACTCGTTTTCGTCGGCCGGCGTCATGATGGTCATGTTAGGCAGGCAGCGCAGGAACGAGATGTCGTAGCTGCCGTTGTGCGTGGGACCATCGGCGCCGACCAGGCCGGCGCGGTCGAGCGCGAACAGCACCGGCAGGTTCTGGGTCGCGACGTCGTGAACGACCTGGTCATAGCCGCGCTGCAGGAACGTCGAATAGATGGCGACGACCGGTTTGAGGCCGTCGCAGGCCATGCCGGCCGCGACGTTGACGCTGTGCTGCTCGGCGATGGCGACGTCGAAGTAACGATCGGGAAACTGGCGTTCGAACTCGACCAGCCCGGAGCCTTCGCGCATCGCCGGGGTGATCGCCACCAGGCGCGAATCGCGACGCGCCATGTCGCTGACCCATTGTCCGAAGATCTTGCTGTAGGTCGGTGCGGACGGCTTGCCCGAGGCGACGATACCGACATCCGGATCGAACGGCGAGACGCCGTGGTACTTGACCGGGTCGGCCTCGGCCGGCGCGTAGCCCTTGCCCTTCTTGGTGATGACATGGAGCAGTTGCGGGCCGTGCAGCTGCCGAATGTTGCGCAAGGTGCCAATCAGCGCGGGCAGATCGTGACCGTCGATGGGCCCGATGTAGTTGAAGCCGAACTCTTCGAACAAGGTACCTGGCACGATGAGTCCCTTGACGTGTTCCTCGGCGCGGCGGGCGAGCTCCCACACCGGCGGCATCTGCGAGAGCACTTTCTTCGATCCCTCGCGCACCGTGGTGTAAAGCTTGCCCGAGAGGATCTGCGCAAAGCGGCTGGACAGCGCACCGACGTTGGGCGAGATGGACATGTTGTTGTCGTTGAGCACGACGAGCAGGTCGGTACCCAGGTCGCCGGCATGATTGAGCGCCTCGAAGGCCACGCCCGCGGTCATCGCCCCATCGCCGATCACCGCGACCGCGCGGCGCGCACTGCCGGTCAGGCTGGCGGCGATGGCCATGCCCAGGGCGGCGCTGATCGAAGTGCTGGAATGCCCCACGCCGAAGGTATCGTAGGGGCTCTCTTCGCGCTTCGGAAAGGGCGCGAGCCCCTGCCACTGGCGGATGGTGTGCAGGCGATCCTTGCGCCCGGTGAGGATCTTGTGCGGGTAGGCCTGGTGGCCGACGTCCCACACGATACGATCCTCGGGCGTGTTGTACAGGTAATGCAGGGCCACGGTCAGCTCGACCGAACCGAGGCCCGCCGCGAAGTGCCCGCCGCACTTGCTGATCGTATCGAGCAGGAAAGCGCGGACTTCCGCGGCGAGCTGTTCCAGGCTCGACTCCGGCAGGTTGCGAACGTCGGCAGGGGAATCGATGGTGTCGAGCAGGGGGAAACGCGATTGGTCTGTCATCAGGGATTCGATCTCAGGCTCTGTGCGGCCGACGCAGCGGACCGTGAATTATGGGGAGGCCCCTGACCCCTTGCAAGCAAGCGCGGCGCGGCGGCTAGCAGTCAGCGACCCGGTCCGGCAGGGCCGCGCCCGGCTGCCCGCCCAGGCGCCATTTCCGACCTTCAGGCTGTACTTTTCAGGGCCGTTACAGTAAGGTGACGCGCCATTGTGTTATGAAGCGCAATTAATTGAAACTCCACAAGAAAATCCATTCTATCTCTAAGGAATAAGCATGGGTGTCCCGCTAGTCCAGCAGTACCGCGTCGGCCGCTACATCCTCGGCCAGAAACTCAAGGGCAACAAACATTACCCGCTGGTGCTCATGCTAGAGCCGCTGTTTCGGTGCAACCTCGCCTGCGCGGGCTGCGGCAAGATCGACTACCCGAACGAGATCCTCGACAAGCGCCTGAGCTACGACGATTGCATGGGCGCCATCGAAGAGTGCGGCGCGCCGATCGTCTCCATCGCCGGCGGCGAACCGCTGATCCACAAGGACATGCCGCAGATCGTGCGCGGCTTCATCGAGCGCAAGAAGTTCGTCTACCTGTGCACCAACGCGCTGCTCCTCGACAAGCGCATGGAAGACTATGCGCCCTCACCTTACCTGACGTTCTCGGTGCACCTCGACGGCAACCGCGAACGTCACGACGCCTCGGTGTGTCGCGACGGCGTCTACGACAAGTGCGTCGAAGTGATCCGCAAAGCGCTCGGGCGCGGTTTCCGCGTGACCGTCAACTGCACCCTGTTCCAGGGCGAGTCGCCGGAAGAAGTGGCGCAGTTCATGGACGACATGATGGCGCTCGGCGTGGAAGGTGTGACCATCTCCCCCGGCTATTCGTACGAACGCGCGCCGCGCCAGGACGTCTTCCTCAAGCGCGTCGGCAGCAAGGAGTTGTTCCGCAACATCTTCAAGCTCGGCCAGGGGCGCCGCTGGCGCTTCAACCAGTCCAGCCTCTACCTCGATTTCCTGGCCGGCAACCAGACTTATCACTGCACGCCGTGGGGCAACCCGACGCGTAACGTCTTCGGCTGGCAGAAACCGTGCTACCTGCTGGTCGGCGAAGGCTATGCGCCGACCTTCAAAGCGCTCATCGAGGAAACCGAGTGGGCCAAGTACGGTACCGGCGTGAACCCCAAGTGCGCCGACTGCATGGTACATTCGGGCTACGAGGCGACCGCGGTCAACGACACCTTCAGCAACCCGCTCAAGGCGCTCAAGGTGTTTCTGCGCGGCCCGCGCACGAGCGGCGACATGGCGCCCGAGGTGCCGTTCCTCTATGAAGACGAGCCGGCGCCCAAGCCGCAGCTGGTCAGCGCCGATCAGCCGGCGAGCGGCTGCAGCAAGAAGCGCGTCGCCTGAGCACGCTGCCAGCGGCCGTCGCCTGAGCGCGGCGGCCTCCGCGCCACATGCTCGCCATCTGCGCTACCCTTGCCGCCGTGATGTGGGTGGCGCTGCTGCTCGTGCCATGGCGCCCCTGGTCCACGCGCGAATCCCTGCATGCGGGCAGCGCCGAGACGACGACCGACTTCGGCGGCGTAACCGCGCTGATCCCGGCCCGCGACGAGGCCGCGTGCATCGCCGACACGCTTCGCGCGCTCGCTGCCCAGGGCCAGCTCGCGCGCATCGTGGTGATCGACGACCAAAGCAGTGACGGCACCGGCGACATCGCCCGGGCGCTCGGCATCGACGGCCTCGAGGTCATCGGCGGTAGCGATCCGCCCCCCGGCTGGAGCGGCAAGCTGTGGGCGCTCGAGCAGGGCCTGGCCCGTGTCTGCAGCCCGCGCACGCTGCTGCTCGACGCCGACATCGCACTCGCGCCCGGGACCCTGGCCGCCCTGCACGCACGCATGACACGCGATCGCCTTGCGCTGGCCTCGGTGATGGCGACCCTGTGCATGGGCAATGCGTGGGAGAAGTTTCTGCTACCGCCGTTCATCTTCTTCTTCAAGCTGATCTACCCGTTCGCACTGGCCAACCGCGCCGGCTCACGCGTGGCCGCCGCCGCCGGCGGCTGCATCCTGCTCGAGACCGACGCGCTGCGGGGCATCGGTGGTTTCGCTGCCCTGCACGACGCCATCATCGACGACTGCACGCTGGCGCGCCGCATCAAGGACCACGGCGGCCGTACCTGGCTGGGGCTGAGCCGCGACGTTCGTGCCATCCGACCCTACGAGACGCTCGACAACATCTGGAACATGGTCGCGCGCTCGGCTTTCACGCAGTTGCGCTATTCGAGCGCGCTGCTGCTCGTATGCACGGCCCTGCTGCTAGTGAGCTTCGTCGCGCCGGTGCTCGCGGTGCTCGCAGCGGGTGCAGGCGGGTCGCTTGCCGGCAGCGTCGCGCTGGCCGCGATGGCTGGCGCCTACTGGCCGACGATACGCTACTACGGGTTGCACCCGGCATGGACCGCGACCCTGCCCCTGGCCGCCTGCCTGTATCTCGCGATGACCTGGCATTCGGCGATACGTTTCTGGTCGGGAGAGCGCAGCCGCTGGAAGAACCGCAGCTACGAGCGGCTGGAAAGCCGCGATTGAACACGCCGGCGGCATGCGGCGCCGCGGTGCTCACCCGGGGCCGCGGCGGAACTATCGCACGCGCGGCGACTCGATGAACGAAGGCCAAGAGTGAACACCATGACCCTGCAGCACCTGCCCCGCTTCGTCCTGCTCCTCGCCGCGCTGGCAGCGGCGCCGCCCGCGCACCTGCATGCCGCCGAGCATGCGCCCGTGACGAGCGCCGAGGCACCACCCGTGGAAGCGACCACGCCCGCAGCGGTCGTCGAGCGGCTGCACGCCGCACTGCTGGAAAGCATGCGCGGTGGTGAAGCGCTCGGCCATGCCGGCCGCGCCGGCCTGCTCGACGGGGTGATCACACACACGTTCGATTTCCCGACCATCGCACGCATCGTCACCGGCAACGCCTGGAAGGACGCCAGCGAGGCGCAGCGCAGCGCCTTCATCGACGTCTTCCGCCGGCTCAGCATTGCGACCTACGCGACCAATTTCTCGTCCTTCGGCGGCGAACGTTTCGTCACCGGCGCGAGCAAGGAAAGCCGCAACGCGCGCATCGTCGAGACCGAACTCGTCAAGGCCGACGGCGAGGCCATTCCCCTCAACTACATGTTGCACGAACACAACGGTCAATGGCTCGTCGTCAACGTCGTCGCCAAGGGCGTTTCGGACTTGTCGCTCAAGCGCGCCGAGTACACGGCCGTTATCCAGGATGAAGGGCTCGACGCGCTGATAGCGCGGCTCGAGGAGAAGGTCTCCGACTTGTCAGGCTGAGTGTGGCGGCGTCCTTGCGGGCGCGACGCGCGACGCCGGATGTGCCGTTCTCGAACGCGCCGTACGCGGGCATTAGTGCGTTGAAACAACGACTGTGGCATGATTGCCCGCCAATGAGCCGCCGCACGAACCCGATCAACGGCGCGCGGTTCGGCGAACCAACCGTCCCCAATAAAAAGCATCGCGGAACCCTTTAACATGTCTGGCATTCGCTCCTGGCTGCCCATGCTGGCAGCGCTCTTGTCCCTCGTGCTGCTCGGTGGCTGCGCATCGACGGCAACGACCGACAACGGCGACCCGCACGAGTCGCTCAACCGCAAGTTCTACGCCTTCAACGACACGCTCGATCGCAACATTCTCGAGCCCGTCGCACGGACCTATGCCAACGTGACGCCGGACCCGATGCGCGAGGGCGTGACGAACTTCTTCGACAACGTCTCCTACCTGAACACGATTGCCAACGATCTCCTGCAGGGCAAAATCGAGCGTTTCTTCCGCGACTCCGGGCGCTTCGTCGTCAACAGCACGATCGGTGTCGGCGGCCTGTTCGATCCGGCCAGCGACCTCGGGCTGGAGCAGAACGACGAGGATCTCGGCCAGACATTCGGCACCTGGGGCGCCGGTGAGGGCGCCTACCTGACGCTGCCCTTCCTCGGCCCGAGTTCCTACCGCGACCTGCCCGCACCGGCCATGGGCATCCTGCTCAATCCGCTGACCTACGTGGCCACGGTCGTCACGCTGCCGGCTGGCGTCGTCAGCGCGATCAACACGCGCGCCAACCTGCTCGACGCAACCCGCATCCGCGACCAGGCCGCGCTCGATCCCTACACCTTCGTGCGCGAAGCCTGGCGCCAGCAGCGCGAGTACCAGATCCACGACGGCAACCCGCCTGGCGACGGCTTCGAGGACTACATCGAAGGCGAGGGTGACGCCGCCATCCTGCGCGTCTACTGACGGCTGCCGCGCGGGGCGCGGCGCCGCCCGGCGGCCTCAGCGCGGCCGGGTCACCTGAGCTGCGCGGCCACCACTTCCAGCCAGTGCCTGACGGGCACCGGCGACGCCGCGGCGAGGTGTGACTGGCAACCGATATTGGCCGTGATCACCTGCATCGGCCCGCCCGCCATCAGGTGTCCGAGTTTGCGTTCGCGCAGCGCGGCCGACGTCTTGGCGTGGAACAGCGAGTAGCTTCCGGCCGAGCCGCAGCACAGGTGAGCCTCGCCGACCGGCGTGAGCGAGAATCCCAACTGCACGAGCAGCGCCTCGAGGCGTCCGCCGAGACGCTGACCATGCTGCAGCGTGCATGGTGTCTGCACCGCAACCGGCCCCACACCGGCGGTATCGACCGCGGCGGCCAGCCGCGCGCCGTCGACCAGTTCGAGCGGGTCGCGCACCAGCGACTCGATGCGCCGCGCCCGTTCGGCATAGACCGGGTCGCCGGCGAGCAGGCGCGCATAGCCCTTGAGCTGCACGCCGCAGCCCGACGAAGACGCCATCACGGCCTCGGCGCCGGCCTCGACCTCGGGCCACCAGGCATCGATGTTGGCGCGCGCCTGGCATCGCGCCGTGTCCTCGTCGCCGAGATGATGCGCGAGGGCGCCGCAGCAGCCGCTCGCTGGCGCATCGACGAGCGTCATGTCGAGCCGCGCGAATACGATGCGCGCAGCGGCGTCGATCGACGGGTTGAGCACCGGTTGCACGCAGCCGCCGAGCAGCAGCACGCGACGTGCGCCGCGCGGCGACGCCGCGGGGGCGGATCGCGCCGTGGCCTCGCCGAGCGGTGCCGGCACGCTGGCCGCCAGGCGTCGCGGCAGCAAGGGCCGCGCCAGGCGGCCGAGACGATACAGCACGGCGAAGCGGTTGCGGTAGGGCACCACCTTGACCAGTCCCCAGCGCATCAGACGCTCGCGCCAGGTGCTCGCTGTGGTGCGGTAGACCTCCGGGCGCACGAGCTCGAGCAGCTGCCCGTATTGCACGCCCGAGGGACAAGTCGTCTCGCAGTTGCGGCACACCAGGCATTGATCGAGATGGCGGCGCGTTTCACTGCCCGCTGCGCCGTCCTCGAGCAGTGCCTTGATCAGGTAGATGCGTCCGCGCGGCCCCTCGAGTTCGTCGCCGGTGAGCTGGTAGGTCGGGCAGGTCGCATTGCAGAAACCGCAGTGCACGCAACTGCGCGCGATGTCGGCCGCCTCACTCGCGTAGGAGCTTGCAGCGAGGCGTGCATTGACCGGGACCCGCATCAGCCCCTCCGGCGTCCGGTCCGGCCTGGCGCCGGACCGCCGCTGGACACCATCGCCCGCCGCTGCGGTTCGCGCGGTGCGCGCGCGCCGACGACGCCCGATGCCGGGCAGCCGACCGGTGCATGGCACGGCGACGCCATCGGGTGCGGGACTGACCGTGTCCCGGCGACCATCAGGTGCGCTCGCCGGGCCGGCCGGCATCGAAAATCGCGTGCGGATCGAAGGCCCGCTTCACGCGCTGCATCAGGGCGCGCAACGGCGCTGCCGGTGCCGCCGGCGCAACGCCGGCTGCCGTGTCGTAAGCGGTCACGTGCCCCCCGCATGCCGCGACATGCTCGCGCAGCGCGGCCGCGTCGTCGACCCCGCGCAGCCAGCGCAGGCCGCCGCCCCAGTCGACCAGCAACGGCGCCGTACCCGGCGCATCGGGCGCTGCCGGCGGCACCGCGACGCGCCACAGCGCCTCGCCGGCGCGCGCCGCCAGGCGCGGCTCGGCGTAATCGCGCAACTGGTCCCAACAGGCGTCGTGTTCGACAATCTCCGCAGGCGCCAGGCGCGTCACCGCGTCGTCGACGGCGGCCGCGCTGCCGGCAACGCGCAGGCGCAGCAGCTCGCCATCCCAGCACAGCGCGGTAATCGGCCACGGCCGGCGCGGCAGCTCGAGCATGCGCGCGAGCGCATCGCCACGCGCGAGCGGCCAGCGCAAGGTCGCCTCGCGGGCCGGGCGCGGCAGAACCCGCAGCGAGACCTCGGTAATGACGCCCAGCGCGCCACACGCGCCCGTGACGAGACGCGCCACATCGTAACCGGCGACGTTCTTCATGACCTGGCCACCGAAGCGCAACGCTTCGCCCCGGCCGTTGACGAGTTCGACCCCGAGCACGAAGTCGCGCACGCTGCCACGGTACGGACGCGCCGGTCCCGACAGGCCGCTGGCGACGACGCCGCCGATGGTCGACGCCGTGCCCGTGCGTGGCGGCTCACAGCCGAGCATCTGGCGGCGCGCGGCGAGTGCCTCCTCGACCTCGGCCAGCGGCGTGCCGGCGCGCGCGGTGATCACGAGTTCGCTCGGCTCGTAGCTGACGATGCCGGCGTGGGCCCCGACCCGCAGCGCTTCGCCCGCCGCGGCCGGCGCGAAGCGCGCGCGCGTGCCGCCGCCGACGATCGCGAGCGGGCGGCGATCGGCGTGCGCCGCGCGCACCTGCTCGCAGATCGCGCCGAGCGTCGCCCCGGCCTGCGCTGATGCCTCGCCGTTCAAGCCCGGCTCAGGGCGCCGCCGCTGCGCCGATGACCGGTGTCGTTCCCGCCACGCCACCGTTCTGGCCGCGCTGGCGCAGCATGTGGTCGAGCAGCACCAGCGCGACCATGGCCTCGGCGATGGGCGTCGCGCGGATGCCGACACAGGGGTCGTGGCGCCCGAGCGTGGCGATGCTCGTCGCACTACCGTCGCGATCCACGGTCTCGCCGCTGAGGCGGATGCTGGAGGTGGGCTTGAGCGCGATGCTGGCAAGGATGTCCTGGCCGGTCGAAATGCCGCCCAGGATGCCACCGGCGTGGTTGCTGACGAAGCCGTCGGGATGCATCTCGTCACGATGGGCCGTCCCCTTCTGTTCGACAACCGCGAAGCCGTCACCGATCTCCACTCCCTTGACCGCGTTGATGCTCATCAACGCCTTGGCCAGATCGGCGTCGAGGCGATCGAACACGGGCTCACCCCAGCCGGGCGGCAGGCCGCGGGCCACGACATTGATGCGCGCACCGATCGAATCGCCCTCCTTGCGCAGCGCGTCCATGTACGCTTCCAGTTCCGGCACCCGCGCCGGCTCTGCACAGAAAAAGGGATTGGTGTCGGCGGCGTCGGGAGCGGTGCAGCCCAGGCGCAGCGGCCCGAGCTGGGCGAGGTAGCCGGTCACGCTCACCCCGCACTGCACCGCGAGCGCCTGCTTGGCGATGGCGCCCGCCGCGACGCGCATGCAGGTCTCGCGGGCGGAGGCGCGACCGCCGCCGCGGTAATCCCGCACCCCGTACTTCTGCATGTAGGTGTAATCGGCGTGCCCGGGGCGGAACTTGTCCTGGATGTTGGAGTAGTCCTTGGACTTCTGGTCGGTGTTCTCGATCACCAGACCGATCGGCGTGCCCGTGGTGCGGCCCTCGAACACCCCGGACATGATACGCACACGATCGTCCTCGCGGCGCTGCGTGGTGTGGCGCGAGGTGCCGGGCTTGCGACGGTCGAGATCGCGCTGCAGGTCGGCTTCCGCCAGGGGAACCCCGGGCGGACAGCCATCGACGATCGCGACATAGCCGGGACCGTGGCTCTCACCCGCGGTCGTCAGCGTGAACAATTTGCCAAAGGTGTTTCCGGACATGGGCGCTATTCTATTACCGATGGGCGGCAAAGTTGACGGATGCGCCCGGCGCGCCGCGCGCCGACCCGGCGCTGCACCCCGGGCAGGGACGGCGGGCGGTCAGTTCCCGGCGCTCAGTTCCCGGCGCGCAGCTCGTCGCGCTCGAGCAGGAACACGCCTTCGCCGCCGCGTTCGAACTCGAGCCAGGTGAACGGCAGGCGCGGGTAGCGCGACTCGACCTCGGGCCAGATTTCGCCCACTTCGACGATCAGCTGCCCGCCCGGCGCCAGGTAGCGGGCCGCCGCTTCGAGCAGGCGCTCGAGACAATCGAGCCCGCTCGCCCCCGCGGTCAGCGCGCCTTCCGGCTCGGCATGGTACTCGGGCGGCAGCCGCTCCCATACCGCCTGCGGCACGTAGGGCGGATTGCTCACGATGAGATCATAGGGGCCACCGGTCGACGGGAAGAGGTCGCAAGCGTGCAGCGCGACCCGTGCGTCGACACCGTGCCGCGCCACGTTGGCTGCCGCGACCGCGAGCGCATCGGCGCTGAGGTCGGTTGCGTCGACCTTGGCGTGCGGAAAGGCAAGCGCGGTGGCAATGGCGATGCAGCCGCTGCCGGTGCCGATATCGAGCACGCGGGTGACCGCGCGGCCACCACGCCAGGGTTCGAAATGCGCACCGATCAACTCGGCGATCGGCGAGCGCGGCACCAGTACGCGCTCGTCGACGAGAAACTCGTACCCGGCGAACCACATACGGCCGGTGAGGTAGGCGGCGGGCCGCCGTGTCGCGATGCGCGTATCAATCAGCGCATCGATCGCCGTGACCTGCGGCGGCGCGAGCGGCGCGGCCAGCTGCGCGTCGTCGACATCGTAGCCCCATCCAAGCCCGTGCAAAACGAGAAACAGCGCCTCGTCGGCGGCGTTGTCGGTACCGTGCCCGAAATGCAGCCCGGCCGCCTCGAACCGACGCGCCGCGGCTGCGACCAGCTCGAGCGCCGACGGCGCACCGGCCACGTTCAGGCGCCCTGGACGGCGAGCTGCTGCACCATGTCGTTCATGCGCCGCACGAAACCGGCCGGGTCGTCGAGCTTGCCGCCTTCGGCCAGGATCGACTGCTCGTAGAGCAACGCCGCCCAGTTGCCGAAACGGTCCTCATCCGCGACGTCCTCGAGCAGGCGCACCAGCGGGTGGCCGAGATTGAGCTCGAGGATGCGCTTGGTCTCCGGCACGTCCTGCCCGGCGGCACGTAGCAGGCGCTCGAGGTTCGCGCTCATCTGCTCACCGCCCGAGACCAGGCAGGCTGGCGAATCGGTCAGGCGCCGGCTCGCGCGCACGTCGGCGACACGCTCGGCGAGCGCTGCCTTGATCCGTTCGAGGACACCGCTGTCGGCAGCCGGCTGCTCGCCTTCATCGGCACCCGCGGGTGCTTCGAGCTCAGCGTCGACGACCGACTTGAGCGGCTTCTCGCCGTACTCGGTGAGGTGCGTGACGAGCCACTCGTCGACCGGTTCGTCGAGGAGCAGGACCTCGATGTCGCGTGCGCGGAAGACTTCGAGGTGCGGGCTGTTGCGCACCGTCTGCAGGCTGTCGCCGGTAATGTAGTAAATCGCTTCCTGGTCGTCCTTCATGCGACCCACGTAGTCGTCCAGACTGACCACCACGCCCGCTTCCGGCTCGCGCGTGGAGACGAAACGCAGCAGCTTGGCAATGCGCTCGCGGTTGCCGAAATCCTCGATCACACCCTCTTTCAGCACCCGGCCGAAGGCCTGCCAGAAGCGTGCGTAATCCTCGCCCGCGGCAAGCGACTCGATCAGCCCGAGCACTTTCTTCACCGACGCACCGCGGATGCTGTCGAGCGCCTTGTTGCGCTGCAGAATCTCGCGCGAGACGTTGAGCGGCAGATCGTTGGTATCGATCACCCCGCGCACGAATCGCAGGTACCGCGGCAGCAACTCCTCGGCGCCATCCATGATGAACACGCGCTGGACGTAGAGCTTGACCCCGTGGCTGCTGTCACGGTCCCACAGGTCGAACGGCGCCTGCGAGGGAATGTAGAGCAACGAGGTGTACTCGAGCTTGCCCTCGACCTTGGTGTGAACCCAGGTGAGCGGGTCGCTGAAATCGTGCGAGACGTGCTTGTAGAACTCCCGGTAGTCGTCGTCACTGAGTTCGGCCTTGGGCCGCGTCCACATGGCCTGAGCCTGGTTGACGACCTCGCGGCCCTTGTCCTTGTCCTCGCCTTCGGCCGGCATACGGATCGGAATCGAGACATGGTCGGAATAGCGCTTGCAGATCTCGCGCAGCCGCCAGCCGTTGGCGAACTCCTTGGCGTCCTCCTTGAGGGTGAGCACGATCTCGGTGCCGCGCTTCTTGCGCCGCACGGTCTCCACCGTGTACTCGCCCTTGCCGTCGGATTCCCAGCGCACGCCCTCGTCCTGCGACAACCCGGCCTTGCGCGTGGTCACGGTGACCCGGTCGGCCACGATGAACGCGGCGTAGAAGCCGACGCCGAACTGGCCGATGAGCTGCGAATCCTTCTGTGCGTCGCCGCTCAGGTGGCTGAAGAACTCGCGCGTGCCGGACTTGGCGATCGTGCCGAGATTGGCGATGACCTCGTCGCGGCTCATGCCGATGCCGTTGTCACGGATGGTGATGGTTCCGAGTTCTTCGCTGTAATCGATGTCGACCGCGAGGTCGCCGTCGCCCTCGTACAGGGCGTCGTCGGAAAGCGCCGCGAAACGCAGCTTGTCGGCCGCGTCCGATGCGTTGGAGACAAGTTCGCGCAGGAAGATCTCGCGGTTGCTGTAGAGCGAATTGATGACGAGATCCAGCAGCTGGCGGACCTCGGATTCGAATCCTCGTTGCTCTTTGGTCGTTTCTGTCGTCATCGTGCCCTCTCGTGTGCTCGTTACTCGGTGAACGCGTGGCGGAAGGTATGGGCAGCACGCGGCCATTTCAAGCGCGTCGAACATGACCGCGCAGCGCGCTACCATAAGCGCGCCCGGTCCTTAGCCATGCCGGCCGGCTCTCAACCGACGTCGATCGACTACCGCGAACCTATGCCAGCCATCCGCGCAACCGCCTGCTGCGCGTGCCGCCGCCCGCCGCGCCGGCCGCGCGCATGAAACGCGCCTGCGACGCCGGGCGCGATGCGCCGGCGACCGAGCGTGCCGGCGAACTACCCGCGCCGGACGGCCACACGCCGGTAATGCGTCAGTACCTCGGGATCAAGGCCGAGCATCCCGAAGAACTGCTGTTCTACCGCATGGGGGATTTCTACGAGCTGTTCTTCGACGACGCCCGGCGCGCCGCGAAATTGCTCGATCTCACGCTCACGGCGCGGGGACACAGCGGCGGCGAACCGATTCCCATGGCCGGCGTGCCGGTCCATGCGGCGGAGTCCTACCTCGGCCGGCTGCTGAGGCAGGGCCAGGCGGTTGCCATCTGCGAGCAGATCGGCGACCCGGCGCTGGCGCGCGGCCCGGTCGAACGCAAGGTCACGCGCATCCTCACGCCCGGAACACTCACCGACGATGCCTTGCTCGACGAGCGCCGCGACACCCTCGTCGTGGCGCTGGTCGTCGGCGACGGCGTTCACGGCGTGGCCAGCGTCGATCTCGGTGGCGCACGCTTCGTGCTGCGCGAAGCGGCCTCGCGCGCGGCGCTGGAGGCGGAGCTCGAACGCCTCGCACCGGCCGAGATCCTGGTCGCCGAGGACTTCGACACCGCGCTCGACGAAACCTGGCGGCCGCGCCTGCGCCGCCTGCCCGCATGGCGCTTCGAGCTTGGCGCGGCAACGCGCACGCTCAGCACGCACTTCGGCGTCGATGATTTGTCGGGTTTCGGCTGCGCCAAGCTGCCCGCCGCGGTGGCGGCGGCCGGTGCGTTGCTCGACTACTGCCGCGAAACCCAGGGCAGCACCCTGCCCCACCTGACCACGCTCACCGTCGAGCGCGCCGACGATACGCTCGCCATGGACCGCGCCACGCGGCGCAACCTGGAGTTGACCGAAGCGCTGTCGGGCGAGCCGCAGCACAGCCTGCTCGGCATCCTGGACACCACCCGTACCGCCATGGGTGCACGCCTGCTGCGTCGCTGGCTGGTCCAGCCGAGTCGCGACCAGGGATTACTGCGGCGGCGCCACCACGCGGTCGCGGCGCTGACCACGAGCCTCGATCTCGAGGCCTTGCGCACCGCGCTGCGCGAGATTCACGACATCGAGCGCATCACTTCGCGCATCGCGCTCGGCACCGCGCGCCCGCGCGACCTGTCGCGACTGCGCGACGCCCTGCCCGTCCTGCCGCGCCTGCGCGCACTGCTCGCACCGGAGCTGAGCCCGCGCCTCGACGACATCCACGCCGCCATCGAACCACTGCCGGCGCTGCATGAACACCTGGCCGCGGCCCTGGTCGAGACGCCGCCCCCGGTGCTGCGCGAGGGGCAGGTCATCGCCGACGGCTTCGACGCCGAGCTCGACGAGCTGCGCCGCGCCAGCGCCGATGCCGATGCCTGGCTGATCGACCTCGAACGGCGCGAGCGCGAGCGCACCGGGATCGGTACGCTGAAGGTCGGCTACAACCGCGTGCACGGCTATTACCTCGAACTCAGCCGTGCCCAGGCGCGCGCCGCCGAGCTGCCGGCCGACTACCAGCGGCGCCAGACGCTCAAGGCCGCCGAGCGCTACGTGACGAGCGAGCTGAAACGCTTCGAATCGCGCATTCTGAGCGCCGCCGAGCACGCGCAACGGCGCGAGAAGGCGCTCTACGACGCACTGCTCGATCGCGTCGCACAGGAGGTAGCGCAACTGCAGCGCACGGCCGCCGGGGTCGCCGAACTCGACGTGCTGACCTGCTTCGCCGAGCGCGCCGAGGCCCTGCAATGGGTCGCGCCCGAGCTCACCGATACGCGTCTCATCGACATCGTCGGCGGCCGCCACCCGGTCGTCGAGCGCAACCTGGACGAACCGTTCGTCGCCAACGATCTGCGCCTCGACGAAACACGCAAGCTGCTGCTCGTGACCGGACCCAACATGGGCGGCAAGTCGACCTACATGCGCCAGACCGCGCTGATCGCGCTGCTCGCCCATGTCGGCAGCTTCGTGCCGGCGACGCGCGCGACGCTCGGCCCGATCGACGCCATCTACTCGCGTATCGGTGCCGCCGACAACCTCGCCGGCGGGCAGAGCACGTTCATGGTCGAGATGAGCGAGGTCGCCAACATCCTGCACAACGCGACGCCCGACAGCCTCGTCATCGTCGACGAGATCGGCCGCGGCACCAGCACCTACGACGGCCTGTCGCTGGCGTGGGCAGCTGCCGAGCACCTCGCCACCCGCAACCGCGCCTACACGCTGTTCTCCACTCACTACTTCGAACTCACGCGCATGGCCGAAAACACCCCGGGCGTGGTCAACGTGCGCCTCGATGCAGTCGAGAGTGGCGAAGAGGTCGTGTTCTTGCACAGCGTGCGCGAAGGTCCGGCCAACCGCAGCTTCGGCCTTGCCGTGGCGCGCCGCGCCGGCGTGCCGCCCGCGGTGGTCACGCGGGCCCGCGCCGTGCTCGATTCGCTCGAAACGCGTGCCACGCCCGAGCTGGCTCCGACCTCGCCGCAGATGCCACTGTTCCCGGGCCCGCATCCGCTGGTCGAGGCGCTCGAGATGATCGACCCCGACAACCTCAGCCCGCGACAGGCGCTGGAGACGCTCTACCGCCTGCGCAGCCTGCTCGACGAATGAACGCGGCCGGCAAATGTCCCTGCGACGAACGGGAAATTTGTTGGGCTGCCGGCGCGGCGCGGCTATAATGCGCGCCCTTCCCGTACCAACCCGAAGTGCTGCGCCATGACTTTTGTTGTCACCGAAAACTGCATCAAGTGCAAGTACACCGACTGCGTCGAAGTCTGCCCGGTGGACTGTTTCCACGAAGGGCCGAACATGCTCGTGATCGACCCGGACGAGTGCATCGACTGCACGCTGTGCGAGCCGGAATGCCCGGTGGAGGCAATCAAGTCCGAGGACGACCTGACTGACGACGAGCAGCAGTTCCTCGCCCTGAATGCCGAGCTTGCCCCGCAGTGGCCGGTGATCAGCGAAATGAAGGACCCGCCGGCCGACGCCGACGAGTGGAAGGACAAGACGGGCAAGCTCGACCTGCTCGAACGCTGAGCTCGCGCGCTACCGCGCGCGCCGCAACGATCGCGCCTTGCACGGCCTGACAAGCTGCGGGGACGAACGAACGCCCCGGGGCCGATCGTCGCCGACCGGCCCCGGAGCCGCCGGCATGGTGGCTGCCGGAACCTCCCAGAACCCGTGCCACCGGCCATCCCTGGCGCCGGCCGGGCCCTCGTCCGTGAGTGCCCGCGGCCAGTTGTAGACGGCAAGGGGCTCCATGGTCGAATCGCGCCTGCCGCGCCCACTTCCGCCGTAACTCCATTACAATCAAACGCTTGGGCGGGAATCGGACAGCTGCGGATGACATCTCGGCCGGCACGCAGGGAGGAATTCCCGACATGTTCCGCTCCCACGGCCCGAGCCCACTGCGGCGGGCGGCGACGCGGTGCGGTGTCACCGCGCCCTGGTCACCGTATCCGCCCCGTCGCGACCCTGCTGCTGGTGCTGCTTGCCCCGGCCGACGCGACGGAAGTCTTTCGCTGGGTCGATGACAGCGGGCAGGTGCATTTCGGCGATCGCCCTCCCGCGCGTGGCGCCGAGCAATTCACGGTGCCGTCGTCACCGCCCGCGGAGGGCTCGGGCGGCGCGCGGCTCGAACGCACCCAGCGACTGCTCGACGCCTTCGCCGCCGAGCGCGCCGAACGCCGCGAGGAACGTGCCGAGAAAGCGGCACGCAAGGCCGCGCGCGAACAGCGCTGCGCGCAGGCCCGGCGCAGCCGCGCCAGTTTCGAGAATGCCTCGCGCGTGGTGCGCTATGACGACGCCGGCAATCGCATCGTGCTCGAAGGCGAAGCCTACGAGGCCGCGCACCGCCGTGTCGTGGAGGGCGTCGAGCGGTGGTGCGATCGTTCCTGAGCACGGATCGGCGTCGCTGCGCCATCGTTCTATTTTTTCAAGGCCGACACAGGTAAACTCGTCGTCCTTCGGGGGCTTCTTCGCGCAATTTCGATGACCAACGCGTTCTGGAAAACTGACTGGTTCATCGGAGCGTCCATTTCCTTCCTGTTCCTGCTTGCCTGGCTGACCGGCTCGGCGACACTGGAACGACTGGAACGTGTCGCTTACGACAGCGGTGTACGCATTTCGTCCGGAGATCCCGGCGAGCGCGTGGTGGTCGTCGCGATCGACGACAAGAGCGTGCAGAACATCGGCCGCTGGCCGTGGTCGCGCGACATCCACGCCGGCATGGTCGAGCGTCTCAGCGCAGCCGGCGCCAAGGCCATCGGCGCAACCATTTTCTACTCCGAGCCGCAGGTCGCCGCCGGTCTGGAGTGGATTGGCCGCTTTCGCGAGGAAACCCGGACGCTCGACCAGAGCGGTGCCGATGTCAGCGGTCTGATCGGGCTCTACGATGCGGCGGAGAGCGAGCTCGATACCGACCGTATCCTCGCCGACGCGCTCGAGCAGTCCGGCCGCATGGTGCTCGGTATGCAGTTCATGCCCGGCGTCCCCATCGGCAACCCGGACGAAGAGCAGCCGGATTACGTGACCCGCAACGCCATCTCCGACGCGAATATCAGCGACCCCAGCGGCGAGTTTCCGCTCCCCGGACAGACCATCATGGCCGTGCCGCCGATCCCCGAGATAGGCACCGCGGCGCACGCCATCGGTCACCTCATCACGCCACTGGACATCGATGGTGGCGTGCGCTTCGAGCCGCTCATCGTCGAGCACTTCGGCCGCTTCTATCCCTCGCAGTCCCTGCTGCTCGCGGCGGCGTTCCACAACCTCGGCCCGGACGACATCCGGGTCAATCTCGGCGACAGCGTCGCGCTCGGCAACCTGAGCATCAAGACGGACTCGCTGCTCAACATCAACACCTTCTTCTACGGCAACCGCGAAGGCAACCGGCCGGCTTTCGACGTGTACTCCTTCTACGACGTGCAGCAGGGACAGGTGCCCGAAGAGAACTTCAAGGACAAGATCGTCCTCATCGGCGCCACCGCCTTCGGTGTCGGCTCGACGCTCTATACGCCGCTCGGCGACGTCGGTGGCCCGGTGCTGATCATGGCGCACACCGTGGCCAGTATCCTCAACGAGGATTTCTTCATCGCGCCGTCGTGGGCCGGACTGACCGAGTTCCTGGTCATCCTGCTCATCGCCGCCTACCTCACCACCTTGCTGCCGCGGCTCAACGCGGGGCCGGCGGCGCTCATCAGTGCTGCCCTGTTCCTGGCCCTCATCGGCACCGAACTCGGACTGATGACGACCCAGGCAATCTGGGTCAAGCTGGTCTCCGCAAGCGCGCTGCTGCTGATCGGACACGTGCTGCTGACGACCAAGCGTTTCCTCGTCACCGAAGCCGGCAAACGCCGCGTCGACGTCGAATCGGCCCTCAGCAACAAGCAGCTCGCGCTGCAGTTCCAGCAGCAGGGCCAGCTCGACATGGCGTTCGAGTATTTCCGCCGCTGCCCGGTCGATCCCTCCACGCTCGAAGGCATCTACGTGCTTGCCGGCGACTACGAGCGCAAGCGCCAGTACAACAAGGCGGCTTCGGCCTACGAGTACATCGCGAGCAAGGACCCGGACTTCCGCGACATCAAGAACAAGGTCAATCGCGCCCGCCAGCTGAACGATACCGTGATCATCGGCGGCAGCGGCGCCGGTGGCCCGACCGGCACCATGCTGCTCGACGGCGTCAGCAAGCCCATGCTCGGTCGTTACGAAGTCGAGAAGGAACTCGGCAAGGGCGCGATGGGCGTGGTCTACCTGGGCAAGGATCCCAAGATCAACCGGACGGTGGCGATCAAGACCATGGCGCTGTCGCAGGAATTCGAGGCCGACGAACTCGACGAGGTCAAGGAACGCTTCTTCCGCGAGGCGGAAACCGCCGGCCGCCTCGACCACCCGAATATCGTCACCATCTACGATGCGGGCGAGGAACACGATCTCGCCTACATCGCGATGGAGTTCCTCCAGGGCCACGACCTCGCGCGGTATACCAAGGCCGACGCGCTGCTGCCCCTGCCGACGGTCATGGGCATCGTGTTCAAGTCGGCGATGGCGCTGGACTACGCCCATAAGCGCAACGTGGTGCACCGCGACATCAAGCCGGCGAACGTGATGTACGAGCCGGAATCGAAGCAGGTCAAACTGACCGACTTCGGCATTGCCCGCATCACTGATTCGAGTAAGACCAAGACCGGCATGGTGCTCGGCACGCCGTCCTACATGTCACCCGAGCAGCTTTCGGGCAAGAAGGTCGACGGCCGCTCCGACCTGTTCTCCCTGGGCGTGATGTTCTACCAGATGATCAGTGGCAAGCTGCCGTTCCACGGCGATTCGATGGCCACCCTCATGTACAAGATCGCCAACGAGGAACCGGCACGGCTCGCCGAGCTGCGGCCGGACGTCATCAAGCAACGTCCGTGCATCGCCAGCATCATCGACAAGGCGCTCGAGAAGGATCCCGATAAGCGCTACCAGACGGGCGCGGAGATGGCACGCGATATCCAGCGCTGCGCCAAGCAGGCGCAGAACCAGGCTGCCGGCTAGTTGGCGGGTCGGGAGAGCTCCGAACCAGCGCAAGGGGACGCGCACATGACCGGATCGCACGGACGGCGTCCGTCACGCGCGGGTTGCTTTCCCGCCACGTGCCGCGCCGGGAAAGCAGGCGCGCGTATGCCGGCAGGGCGAGGACAAATGTTCACGATTGGGACGCATCAGGTGCGACGTCACGGCCGCAAATCGTGGATACTGGTCGCCAGCTCCCGGGAGCAACCCGGCTTGCTCCCGACTCCCCCAGGCTGCTAGAGAACGCCATCGTGCGCAGCGCTCGTTTCGAAGTCGCGAATCTGTCTGACACCGGCCAGAAACGGCCGCACAACGAGGACAGCGCGGTCACTGACGCAAGCATCGGGCTCGCCATCGTGGCCGACGGTATGGGTGGCTACAAGGCGGGCGAAGTGGCGAGCGCGATTGCCGCTCAGATGATCCTCGACGAGGTTGCCAGTGCCGTTCGCGAGGGTCTCGACGAAACCGGCAAGACGCGTTCCGGGCCGAGCCACGCTGCGCTCGTGTTGCGCGACGCCGTCCACCACGCCAACAGCGAAGTCTACCGCACCGCACAAGAAGTGCCGCAGTGCCAGGGCATGGGCACGACGGTGGTGGTCGTGCTCTACCAGGAGCGCACAGTCAGCATCGCCCACGTCGGTGACTCGCGCGTCTATCGCCTGCACGGTGACGAGTTCGAACAGGTCATGTGCGACCATTCGCTGAT